>MDSZ01161320.1_pt1 | contig 30019 bp, 53 predicted proteins | sample 811201 | NCBI WGS metagenome assembly MDSZ01 (sample SAMN05326647, study PRJNA326480) | marine metagenome | isolation source: seawater | place: Indian Ocean: North | collected 2010 | reverse complement strand
GGTATTCTGCATTAAACGTTGTTACTACAGGAAGCCATAATGTTGTTATAGGGAGAAGTAGTGGAGATGCTGTTACAGATGGCTCATATAATGTTTTTATGGGTTACTATGCAGGATCAACTACTACTTCAGCTGAAAGATCAATTGCTATTGGAGCAGAAGCTTTAGAAACAGGAAACCATGATCAAGACGGAACTGTTGCCATTGGCAGTAAAGCTTTACAAAGAGTAACAACAGGTGTTGGTAATGTAGCTATAGGTCTTGAAGCAAATGCAAATATTACAACAGCAAGTTGGAATACTGCTGTAGGTTATAAAGCTCTTTCTTCAGGTACAGCTTCAGCAAATAATAATACTGCTATTGGTTTTGAAGCTGGTAGGTATCTTGGAGATGATGGAACTAGTAATCACTCATCTTTTAATACTATTATTGGAAGAAAAGCAATGGGTGGTGGAAACACTTCAGATGCTACCTTAAATACAGCACATTTAAATATTGCTATAGGTCATCATGCTGTAGGTGGTTCTACAGGCACAGGCACAGCTTTAACAGCTACACATAATACTGCTATAGGTTATGCTAGTATGTCTATTATTGAAAATGGTGTAGAAAATAGTTCTTTAGGTTTTGGAGCATTGCAAAGCATTACAAGTGGTACAGATAATACTGCTATAGGTTATAATTCTGGTAATGCTATTACAACATCTCAATATAATACTTTAGTTGGTAATAATAGTGGCTCATTAATTACTACAGGGTGGAACTCTGTAATGATAGGTTATGCTACTGGAGATGCAATAGTTGATTCTCATAAGCATACTTTAGTAGGTGCTGGAGCTGGTGGAAATGCAGACATTACTACTGATGGTGCTGTAGCAGTAGGATATACTGCTCTTGCTGATGTAACTGTTGGAACTTGTGTTGGAGTAGGTTTTGAAGCTGGAAAAGACAATAGTACTGGAGGAAATAATGTTTTTGTAGGGTATAAAGCAGGTCATTCAGGAAGTGGAGATGTTACAGATGGACAAGCTAATGTCATTATAGGTAGCGAAGCAACTGCTAATGCTTCAGGTGCAATTAACAGAATAGCGATAGGAAGAACGGCAACAGCAGTAGCAGACAATTCTGTAACACTTGGTAATGCCAATGTAACTGCTGTTTATATGGCACAAGATGCTGGTGCAACAGTTTATGGTGCAAAGCCACAATGGGCAGACTCTTCTAAAAAATATTACAAAATAGTTGGGTCTAAATCTTTAACTGCTGGTTCAGCAACCGATTTTATAGTATCAGGACACTCCCATAATTATACCATACAAGTATGGTGTGATAGCACTAATAAAGGAATGATGAGTACCAAGATTTTACAAGCAGTCTATGGCTCTGCATCTCAAACTGATCTACATGAAACACAATTTGGTGCAGGAACTGATGATATTACTTTTACTTATGTTAATAGTGGAGGAACTCATAACTATATGTACACAGTTACTGCTTCAAGTGTAAACTGCACTATGTATTATATAATTGAAGGATTTGGTAGTCAAACGTTAACAGTATTATAAAATAAATAATAAACAAGGAGTTCTAAGTGAATTGGGCAAAATACGCTGATAAAAAAGGCAAGACAGCCGATTTTAAAAGCAAAGAAAGAGTAGTACAAGAAGCTATTGAAGAAGTAAAAGATGAAGATGGCAAAGTAGTTCGTGAAGCAGTAGCAGAAAAAAAAGAAGCATATATTGTTATGGCAGAAAAAAAATGGGATACTGAAACTGGTGAAGCTTTAGCTGATAGCGAAAGACAGTATTCTTTATTAGAATTAGAATCTGAAAAAGAAAGATATGATGCTGATATGGCGAAAGCAAAAGCACAATCTGATGGACTAGCATTAGCAATAAAAGATTTTAAAAAACTTTAATTAACAAACAAGGAGTCAATAATGGCTAAAAAAGAAAAAGAAAAAAAGCCAGTTTTAAATCTTGATGGTAAAGAATACATCATAGAGGATATGACTGATGAACAAAAAGAACTAGCTGGGAAAGTAGTTATTAATCAAAATCATGTAAATGATATACAGAATAAACTAAATACAAATGCTTTTATGAGGGAACAATTAGTTGAATGTGAAAAAGTATTTGTAAGCAAGTTTGATAAATCTGTAAAAGAGCTAAAGGAAGCTTTAGACTAAAATGATTATAAGACAATGCTCCCATGATTATGATATTACTATTCACTTAAATAATAAAAAAGGAATAGTAAAAACATTTTCTTTAGTTGATGGCACGCCTGCTACAATAACATATCCAAATTCTAAGCAATATTTTCTTTTAGTTGATGGAGAAATTGTAAAACGATCTGACTCATTTAAAACAATAGAAGAAGAATATGTTAAAGAAGTTGCTAAAAAAACTTCACATGGTCATGGGAGGATTGATTTATCTAAGCACAAACTAGTAAACAATAAAGTAGTAAACAGATAAAGGCAGGTGATGCTATAAATAAAATAATTAAAAAACTAAGTAACGGAGATTTTAAAGTTGTTAGTACGAGTTATAATATTCCTATTAAGTATGTTAGGAGTACAAAATTGCAGTCAAGGATGGACAATAGTAGGGGTAGAATTAACTCCAAGTGACACAGTAAAAAACACAGTATTTATTGAAATAATAGATGCTGATTCAATAGAGCATTGGTATCATGGAAAGATATACAGCGAAGATAACTGGTGCTACAAACATGAACAGTATGAGAATGTTGAGGAAAGATAATGGATACTACAGCAATGTTAGAAGCTTATGGAGAGCTAGGGGTAATAGGAATCTGCATGATTCTTTTTGGCTTTATGATAACCAATTTAATAAAAGAAAACAAATCTCAAACTACTCATATTGATGAGATACAACAAGACCTATCTGCTATGAAATCAGAATTAAGCAATACTATGAATATATGTGTAAAACTTATTGACTCTGTAAATTCATTTAAAGGAAGTATGCACGACAAAATGGATCGTAGGCATGAAGCTTTAATGAAAGATGTAGATGATTTAAGTGATAAAATTAGTTATATGTCTGGAAGATTAAATGGTGGGAGTAAGCATTAATGGACAGTTTAAAAGTTGCTTCAATAAGCTTTGCAAATTATGGAGCTTATTTAGCTGAAATTAACTTACTATTACAATGTATCGTAGCAATAATGAGTATAATATACTTAGGAATAAAAATAAAAGGAAAAAGTAATGGACATTAAATCAATGTTAGTAAAAGTTGCTGAAGAGCAAGCAGATAAAATGAAAGAGCAGGCTGTAGGCTATACCCAATCAGAAGAGTTTGCAGATAAAATGGCTCAATTAATGAATGATAAAATAAACATTCCATTCGTAAAAGAAGAGAAAGAAGGTGAGCTATTTAAAGAGTTTGCTGAAGTAGTGCAAGATTTAATTGCAGGTATATTTAAAAAGTAATGCCTAAAAAACGTGATCCAAGATTAGCTAGGTATGGACTAAAAGGGTACAATAAGCCGAAGCGTACTCCTAGTCATCCTAAAAAATCTCATGTAGTTCTTGCAAAGGTTGGCAGTAAAGTTAAACTTATTAGGTTTGGTCAACAAGGTGCTAAAACAGCAGGTAAACCAAAGAAAGGAGAATCTGCTAGAATGAAAGCAAAACGTAAATCATTTAAAGCTAGACATCGTAAGAACATAGCAAGGGGCAAAATGAGTCCAGCATGGTGGGCAAATAAGGTTAAGTGGTAATATTATGAGAGTAAAAGCACCAAAAGGTTATCATTGGATGAAAAAAAAGAGAAGTTACAAATTGATGAAGAATCCAAAATCAGGTTACAAAAAACATAAAGGTTCTTCGTTATTTGCTAACTTTAGTGTGGCAAAGAGACATGGCTAGAAAAAAAAGAAAAAAATCAAGAGTTAATGAGGCAGGTAATTACACAAAGCCTACATTAAGAAAAAGACTTTTTTATCGTATAAAAGCAGGTAGTAAAGGTGGAAGAGCAGGGCAATGGTCTGCTAGAAAAGCTCAAATGCTTGCTAGGGCGTATAAAAAAGCTGGAGGTGGTTATAAGTAATGGCTTTGAAAAAAACACAAAAGAGTTTAAAAAAATGGACAAAGCAGGAATGGGGATACGTTACAAAAGGCGATGAAAAAAAACCAAGAAGAAAGCGTGGTCGTTACCTACCTAAGTCAGTTAGGAAACGTCTTAGTGCTAGTGAAAAAGCTTATACAAATAGGCAAAAAAGAAAGGCATCTGCTAAAGGTAAGCAGAGAGCAAAATACAGTAAAAAAGTAGCAAAACGAGTAAGGAGAGCATAATGCCATATCACTACGGACACAGTTCAAAAAAGAAAAAGAACGGAAAAAAGAAAAAAAAGAAAATGATGAAGAGGAAGAAGAGATAATGTATAAGTTCGGTAGACGGAGTCGAGAAAGACTCAAAGGGGTGGATGTTAGACTGGTAAATGTGTTAAATGAATTAATTAAAATGATGGATGTTACTATTATTGAAGGACTCCGTTCTGCTGAACGTCAAAAAGAACTTTTAGCAAAAGGAGCTACTAAAGTAAAGTACTCTAAACACATGGAAGGTAAAGCAGTTGATTTAGCACCATATCCAATAGATTGGGAAAATAGAGATGGATTTTATTATATGGGTGGAATGATTCGTGGAATAGCAAAACAAATGGGTGTAAATATAAGATTTGGTGGAGACTGGGATAGTGATGGAGATACTAAAGATAATAATTTTGATGATTTAGTTCATATTGAAATTAAAGATTAAAAATTTGTTAAACATTTAACAAATTTATCCTTGTATTAAAAAGATTTATAACATAAGTTAGGAACAATATGGCGTACTGTACAACAAGAGATTTAAAAGATGTATTTCCATCTATAGATGAATTTGACACCAAAACTGCTTTATATGGCTTTGTGGTAAGTGCTGGAAGCAGATATGTTGCAAACAATGTAGGATTAGTTACTCAGTTGTTTGCTAATGGTGAAAATTTAGGGGCAGGACAATCAAGCGTATCAGATGTAAACGCCAATGGGAGATGGTATTACGATGATTCAAATGATGCTGTTTACTATTATAACGACACAACAAACCCAAATGATATGCTTATTGAGTCAGGTGATGATTGGGATACTCTACGGACACGCTATATATCAAATGCCGAAAAATACCTTGATTCTAGGTTAGATGGCAAACTGCCCCGAAAACAGTTCAAAGATAAAGATGGTAACTATGATTACTCTATAGTAAGAACAACTGCATTAATTGCTTGTTATTTTCTTATTAGAGCAAATGACCCTACATCTGAAGTAGGTAATGCTTTATTTGAAGAAGCAGAAAGAAATATACTGTCATTAAATGATGGTAGTACCAAGTTGTCTTGGCAAGTTTCAGGTGATGCTAGTAAAGGAGTAATTAGACAAGTATCTGTAAGTGGTGCTATAAACATAGTAGATACGAGAGGTCACTACTATGATGTATATGATAAGGTTGGTGTAAAAATTACTACAGGTGGTGCTATAGGAACTGCTGTATATTCTGTTTGGCACAAAAATGCTGATAAGCTAGGTTCTGAAAGAATGAACAATAGTGAAGTAGCAGACTATACAGAAACCATTAATGGTCAGTATCAACCACTAGCTAATGATGTTTATATTAGATTTGCAGGTGATACAGCAGATACAGCTACACTAAATGACAAATGGGAAATAGAGTTTTTTGGCAAAAATGAATCAGTAGATGATGCAGGTATGCCATACTCAATTAGGATGACTAGAACCTAATGGCAATTACATTTGTAAACATTTGGGAAACAAAGATTTTGGATACTATCAGAACTTTTCTTAATGCAGAGTTTGCAGGTAGTATCCCAGTATATACAGGAAATTTTAAGGATATGGGCAATCAATCAATTCGCCTAAATCCAGTAGGCTCTAATCTAGTTGAAAGAATGACTACAGCAGAGCTAAGAGAATACATTGTAGATGTTTCATATACTTTTAAAGAAAAAATGATTAAAAAAGATACTTGGGAGCATATACTTCGTCAGGTGTCACATATAGAAGCATTGTTTTTTCAAAATCAAAAAAACACATTTTATAATGGTAGGTTTGAAACAACTAGAATTAATGAAAAAGAAGAAGCTGAAGAAGCCATTGATGGTCTTGTAGTAATAAGATGGGAATGGCGAGGTTTATATTTAGGTAACGTATCTTAAAGTAATAAGGAGTAGGATATGAAAGTAAAACTAAAAAAAGGGGAAAAGTTGTCATCAAACAATAACTATTGCAACTTGCCCTATAATAAATGGGTAATGCTTAATCAAGGTAAAAGCGTTGAGTTAGAAGTATTGCCAAAACAACTAGATGGTAAAATAGATGAATTAAATTCCAAAAAAGGAGATAAATAATGGCTAATGCAGTTTTTTCACCAAGAGATTTTAAAGCATTTGTAATTGAAGAAGCAACTACTGGTAATGGTTTTGCTAGTGGTTACACTAACCCAAATGCTCCAGCGATTACAGCTAACTTACATCAATTAGATGTTGATTCTGTTGCTTTTCCAAGTTTAAGTCCAAATCAAGTAACAGCAATTCGTTCAAGAGGTGGTCGAGTTTTAAATAAAAATGATTTTTTTCAAGACAATGAAATGAGAGCATTAGAAGTATCTTTATCTGGTACTTTTCATAAAGATGTAGCAACAACAATGCTTATGCAAAGTGTTACTGGTACAGACTTAGGTAATGCTGTTGCAGATGTTGTTTTAGGAGCAACTCCAACAGGAGTTACAGGTAAATATGGAGAAAGTGAAGCAAATAAAACATTTAGTTTAGTTTTAGCTTCTCCTGATACTACTGATGGTCACAATATTATTATGCTTGGTTGCCTATGCACAAGTTTTTCAATAAATGCTGAAGCAGGAACAGATGGTGGATTATATAAATTTGAAGCTACAATATCTAGTGGAAAAAATCCAGTAACAGATAATGCACAAGCTCCTGCAACTGATTCAAGTGGTTCAGTATTTGGAACTGATTTAATATCGTTAATTAGTGCTACATCTGCTGATATTCGTGTTGGAGCTATTCAAGCACCAGTTATAAGTAGTTTTGGAGTTACTATAGAAGCTCCTGCTATTTACACAGGTTTTTCAGATACAGGATTTCATTCTTTTGGAAGAGGTTCTGAGTTTACAGTAACAGCAAATGCAACAGTAAAGTATGACTCGGTTACAAGAGGGTTGTATAATTCCTTAAACACTCAAACAGCTGTTACAGAGGGAAACTTTTTTGCAATACCTCAAGCTAGCAATAATTGTGGAATATCAATGCCTGATGGCATTTTAACCGATGTTACTTTTAATGAAGGAGATGCAATGATGCTTGATGTGTCAATGCAAGGTGTAAGCGATGGTAGTGCTAATGTAATTGAATTTGATCAAGCATCATAATGAAGTTATCTACAGGTAAAGAGGTGAAGTTAAAAGAAATGTCTGTTGATGACATTGATTACTGTAATGATCTACCTCAAATGAGATATGAAGGCAACGAAGTTGTAGCTATTACTAATTTAGCAAAAGCAAGAACTGCTTGGATTCGTAAAGGCGTTGAGAGTGCTGATGATAAATTTATCAAGTCACTTTCAGAAGATGAAAAGAATGAATTATCATTGGCTGTACAAGAGCATCAACGCTTGGGGGAGTAGAATCCCTTACTCTCGAAGCAAACTTCTTATTAGATAAGCAGTGCGAGGGGTGTATGTATCACGAATACCCCTATAAGGCTCAAATTCCTGTCTTAATCGAGGGAAAATATACAACTCGCACATTTACATCAAATGATGACGTTTGGGATGTTATTCGGCTAATAATAGACGAAACCAAAGAAGAAAATAAAAAAGGTAGAAGTTTCAATATCGCTGGCTCGATAATGGCACAACTACCTTTTTTTGCTTGTCCTAATATAATAATAGACAATAAAGCACAGCAAGATATATCAAGATTTATGTATGCAAGACAATTTAAAATATCTCCACATAAAGGAAGTTATGGAGATCAACCTAAAAAATGGGTTGAAAAAAGCTTTTTATTAACAAGTTTAATAGAAAGAGAAAAAGCAAAGGCAATAAAAGATGGCAGATAATATAGTAAAAATTCACTTTAAACCAGATGGAGATGAAAGTTTAGTAAGAGCTATAAAAGCTTTAGATAAAGAAACTAAAAAGCTTTTAAATACACAAGCAAAAATTATAGACTCTAATAAAAAACATACTGTTTCTCAAAAACAAGGTAAGACTCAAGCAGAAAAAAATGCAATAGCTTTAGATAAATTAAGAGTAAAACTAACTGCTTTAGGTTTTGACTATAATAAAGTAGTTGTGTCTAACAAGCACTTTGGCTCTGCTTTAGCAGGAAGTAGAGTGTCATTAGAAAAAGTTACTCTTGCTACAAAAAAATACATAGCAGAGCAAACTAAAGCAGATATTAGTACAAGAATATTAGGTGGATCATTTGCTGTTTTAAGATCACAGTTATTGCTTTTTAATTTTGCTATGGCTTTAGGTGTAAGGCAACTTCTTAGGTTTACTCAAGAATTTGCTAAGGTAGAGTCTATGGAAAGATCGTTTAATGCTTTATCAGGTGGAGCTGAAAATGCTCAACAAGCATTAAGTCAGCTTAGACAAGCTACTAATAATACAATGTCATCTTTTGATTTATTTCAGCAAGCAAACAATGCAATGGTTTTAGGTGTTGCTAAAAACTCAAATGAAATGGCTGAAATGTTTGACATAGCTCAAAGACTCGGAAATGCTTTAGGTAGAGATACAGCTCAATCTGTTGAATCATTAGTTACTGGTATTGGAAGGCAATCAAGATTAATGCTTGATAATATAGGTATTATGGTTAGAAGTAGTGAAGCCTATGAAAATTATGCAAAACAAATAAATAAAAATGCAAGTGATTTAACAGATTTAGAAAAAAAACAAGCTTTTACAAATGAAACAATGAAGCAAGCTCGTTTGTTAGCTAAATTACTTGCACCAGAAGTAGAAACTACTCAAATGGCTTTTGATTCTCTTGGAGCATCTGCATCTGATCTTTCAGTAGAAATTGGAAAAGCTTTAGCTCCTAGTTTAAAAGTTATTGCAGAAATAACAAGAGATTTAACAGATTCTTTAGATGCTAGTGACTTTAAAACATTTTTTAATGGAATTATGTCTCTTGCAACAGCTTATGGTGTTTACAAAACAGCAGTACTTTTAGCAACTACTCAACAAAAAGCTTTTAATGTTGCTATATTAAAAAATCCAATAGGCTTGTTAGTTGGAGCATTAACAACTCTTACTTTTACTTTTTTACAATATAATGATGAATTAAAAAATTCTTCTAATTTAACTAAAGAACAATTAGATAAAAAAGAAGATTTAGCAGATAAAGCTAATATTTTAAGGCAAAGTATAAAAGAATTAATAAATCAAGAAGAAACTGCAAATGATGTTATTGAAAGAAATATTAAATTAAGAGATAAGCAAATTAAAAATTCTAAGTCTATTAATACTTCTTTGACTGAAGAATTAATACAGTTAAAATTAAAACGAGCTGAGTTAGAAGGAGCCTCAGAAGCTCAATTAAAATCATTACAAATTGATATAGAACATGGAAAAGAAAGAAAGAATTTAACTGGTTTTCAACAATTAATTATAGATCAAATTTTAAAAGAAACATTAGCAATTCAAAATTTAAAGATAGCAAAAGAAAGTGAATTAAAGTCTAATAAAAAATTAAATGAAGAAAAAGAAAAATCTTTAAAATTAGATGAAGATATAGAAAACTTTAGATCAAGTAAAGGGTTAGAAAGATTTAAAGCATCTGAAGAAGCTAAAAATGCAGTTCTTAAAACTACTTCAGAAAAAAGATTAAGTGATTTACTTAAATTAGAAATGCAATTTTTTAGTAGTAAAAACTTAACAGACCAACAAATGCTAGAAGCAGATATGTTTTTCTCAGAACAAAGAAAACAAATTTTTGCTGAAGAAATGCAAGCAAGAACAGCTATGGTAAACGACCAAGTAGGATTAGCTCTAGGAGCTTTTAATGGTTTAACAGGAGCTATGGAACAAGACCTTGAAAGAAGAAAGCAAAATGAATTAAATGCTTTAAGAAGCACCAATAGATTTCAAAGAGCTAGTGCAGAAGAAAGAAAAAATATGGAGCATGAAGTAACAAAAAGTTTTGCTAAAGAAGAAATTAAAATTTTTAATATGAAGAAAAATGCTAATCTTGTTCAAATTGCTATGGATACAGCAAGTGCTGTAGTTGAGGCTTTGCCTAATATTCCTCTATCTGTATTAGTTGGAGCATTAGGATTAGCTCAAGCTGGTATTGTAGCTTCTCAACCACCACCAAGCTTTGAATCAGGTGGATTAGTTGGGGGTAATAGACATTCTCAAGGTGGAACAATTATTGAAGCAGAAAGAGGAGAGTTTGTAATGTCTAGGAACGCTGTTCAAAGTCTTGGTGTAGAAACAATGAATGAAATTAATCAAGGAAGAAGTATGCCATCTGTAAATATTAATATTTCAGCTCCACTCGTTGATGATAGCGTTGTAGATAATATAATACCTGCTATTAATAAGGCTTTAAGAAATGGAAGAGCTAATATAGGAGCATAAATGAGCAATATAAATGAAAATTGGCTTTTTACTTTATCTAACAACAACTCAGGATTTGTAAGACTTGCTTTTGCAGATGTGACACATAGTAATAATTTTTATCATGGAGCTGTATTAAATAAACCTACAATTACAGAAGCAATAGATTTAGATAACAGCACAAGCACTACAAGTTCAATATCATTGCAAATTGCTGATTTTCAATATTCATCAAAAAAATTGTCTGAAGAACTTTATGGTGGGACAAACTCTTATATAAATCAACAAATTCAAGTTGATTTGTTAATTGATGGAACAGCAACAACAGTAAATAAATTTAGAATAAATGATATTTCGTATGATGGTTTTAAAATAAATTTAAGTTGCTCATCTGCTATGCCGTGGGATTTTGTTACTGTTCCTCAAGATGAAGATGATGCTGGAGTTTTAATTCCTTTATCTTATGGAGATTTTAATAGTTATCAAGCTTTTACTTCATACTCAAATCCTAAATTTGTACATCCTAATTTATACCATACGTATAAAAAAATACCTTATAGTCCTGTTGTAAAAGATCAAATACAACCAGCTATTGCATCTGTTGTTCCTATAAATTTTTACATTTTAGGGTACAATGAAAGTAAAATTTCAGGAAGTTTTGCATTAGGGCAAACAACTTCTTATGTTTACGATAAAAGTGCTGACCTTATGATCCCACTAGCAGTTTCATCAGCATTTTCTACAGCTTTAAGTAGCGACAAAACAACTCTTTCTGACACAGTTAATAGCAGAACAGTATATTATGATATAAGTGATGCTTCTTCAATTGATGGAAAAACAAGAGGTGAAAGAGCATTTAAATTTAAACCTAAAACTGTTAGAAGAGTAGCTGGTGCAAACAACATAACAGGTTTAGATAATTCTATTGATTATGAATTTGAAAGCAATAGTTTTTTAATAGATGATGACCCTCATACTACTAATTTTGCAACTATATCATTTAATAATATGACTGTTAACACTACTCAAGGTAACAAAAGAACTTTATTAAAATATTCTATACCTAATTTTGATGGAGAAATAAAAGATGGAATGAAATTTCAAATATACTATGCTTATGGGATTAGTGGAGCTGATCCAACATTAAGTAATAATATCAATATGAATATTTATTATAATTGGACAGAAACAGACCCTACAGATACAAGTTTAACTGGTTTTACTCAAATAGACAATTTTTCATTAAGTCCTAGTTCAACTTCTACATCAGCAATTAAAGTAAATGATCAAGGAGATAGCAATAGCACAACTAATCTTGACTACATTACAGTTTCAAATCCTGACAAAGCAAAAAATTTATTTATATTAGTAACTACTGCTCCTCATGTAAGTGAGCAAACACAGGCTGGTGGATACTCAGCTTTTTTTAGAATACATGATGTTAGAGTTGTAATAAGTATGCAAGACAATAAAGATGAACCTAGAGATTTTCTTTACACAGGAGCAGATGGAGAAAAAGAAACATACTCAGGTAGTGCAACTACTATAGATACTGCACCTGAAGCACATAGACAAGCTTTAATAAGTTTTACAAATATGAGTACATCTACCCCAGTAGGATGGGATGATTTAAATACAGCTAGAGCAAATTGGAAACTTGTATATAACACAACAGAGCAAGTGCCTTTAAAATCTTTATTAGAAAAATTGCAAAAAGAACATGGATTTATTTTTAGGTACAAACAGGGAGACATAACACAACCTCAGTATTTATTTATTAAAGATAGTTATTCTTCATCAGAAATAACAGAATTAAGTAAAAATGAAATAAACAATGTAAAAATTCAAGTATTACCATATACTAATTTAGTTACTAAATTAATTATAAATTATCATAAAAATCCTGCGACAAATAATTATGTAGAGCAAACAACTGCTGAAGTTTCAGGTATTAGATCTGAATTAAATATTCAATCAAAAGAAAATATTAAAACTGTTAATTTAGATACCTTAATTAGCTATCAAGGAGCAACTATTATTCAAAATGGAACAACTCCAAATGATTCTTATGCTAATTACTATATGAATATATTTGGACAACCTAAGCTTTTAGTAGACTTTGGAATTGTAGACCCTAGTTATATTTCTTTAGAAGTAGGTAATATAATAAAATTTAACAACGATAATATGTTTCCTGAGACTCCATTAGGAGACAACTCTTCATCTTGGAGTAATATAAATTTTATGATCGTAAGAACACAAAGAACAGTTGGAACACTTAAAATAACAGCAAGAGAGATTTAAAATGGCAAACATGAACATTAGAACACCAGTTTTTTATCCAGATAGAATAAGACATCAAAGAGGTAGGGGTGGTGCAATAGCATCTATAATTACAGGTAGCGATTTAATTGATTTTCAAACAGGAAGTATTTCAACTTTACATAATGGAAAACCTTTAGATCTATGCACATTTAATACAAGTGCTTCTAGCTTTAGTAAACTTGATCATGTTTTATTTAATTATAACATGGGAACTGATCAATGGCGTACAACTTTTATAACAATATTAAATCATAACCTACATAGCTGTAATGGTAAATTTAGAATATTTGTAGGCAGTTCAGCAGATGAAATAAATGATGTAAACGGAGCAAGTGCCTTAGAAAATTCTTTTAGTGCAGGTACAGATGATGAAGGCAATCCAGAAGGTGTTAATTATACTCCAGTAGAGGTAGTAAATGCTGACAGCATTGTTAAATCTTCAAATGGTAAAAGTATTCATGTACATCCTTCATCTGATGGAACAACTATTATAAAAATTGTAAAAACAAGTGATAGCTCTGATTTTACAGGATTTAGATTTATAGGAATACAGTTTGAAGGAGACAGTTCAAGTAGTGATACAAGTTCAAGTGGAAGTTTTAATACAACAGATTTAACTCTTGGTGGAATAGAAATAGGTGAAGTATATACAATGCCAGTTTCTCCTGATTTAAATGTCAAAAGATCAATAATATATGATAAAACAAGCATACAAGAATCTTTAGGTGGTCAAAGGTACGCTACCAAAACATCAACTGGAAGAACAGCTACAACAACAAGCAAGTCTCCATTTACAACTTCAAGCTACAGTCAATATGTTTTTGGGGGAAGAATTGCCTACGACCTATCTTTTTCATATTTGCAAAGCTCTGATATAATGCCAACTGAATATGGAATAATAGACTATACAAATGATTCTTTTGTTCAGGATGTATGGAATATGACAGATGGCAACCTACACCCTTTTGTTTTTTCGATAGACTCAGCTAGTACTGGTTCAAATGCAGAATCCGAATTTATATACGCTAGATTTGCTCAAGACTCTTTAGAAATGGATCAAGTTGCACCTGATGTATTTAATATATCACTCAAGATTGAAGAAGAGTTTTAGGATCAGGAATAACTATGTTTAATTCAACAGCAGACCATCTAATTAAACGCTCTATAAATACTGAAAACTCTTTTGTTGATAGTGTTTTGGTGCTTTCTACATTAAAATGATTTTTTATAGTAGCGTGCATTTCTTGTTCAGTATATCCCAGTTCCTCACCCAATATACCTACAATCTTCCAGTAATAATTATTTTGCTGGGCAGAGCGTACACCAGTTTCTTTTAGTTCAATATAATATTCACCTTGTAACTTAGATATAGCATTATCAAACTCTGCTCTATTTAGTAAAGACATCTTTCCATTTTTTATTACACAAGCAAATCGCAGTCTGGACATATCCTAGCTTCCCACAGTTTTATATCGGAAGATTTCCAAAGTTCACCTTCAAATATATTCCATTTTTTACGACACTCTGGACACCACCAAAGACTTTCATCTGCTCTGATTTGATCCATTTTATGATTGTCTCTTGTTTTCTTTTCTATAATATTACTATCAAGAGCATCAATAACCCATTGTATAGAGCCAAATTTATTTGTTTTTTCCTTTGCTTTTACCTTCTTCAATTATACCACCTAGCAATAATAAATAATTTCGTGCATCCTGTATTCTACCAACTATAGGTTCTTCTGATACTTCCTTACCATTTAGCACATAGTTTCTGATGGAATCCATGTGCTTTAATAAATAAATAAGAGCAACCTGCTCTGCTCTTAAATTCATTCTATCTCCAATGCTTTTAAAGTTTTTAAACTTATCTTCATTGGATACTGTGTACTCTTCTCCTTTAACTAGCATAAGTCTATTTTCTTCATCCTGCATAGACTTTGCCCACTTCATAAAGTCATTAACTTTCATACTGAAATCTTTCTATGATCTGTAAAAAAACATGAAAACCAATCAATAAAGCTAGAGAAAACAATAGAGACCCTAAACTAAAAAAAAAGAAAGTTACAACCCACTCTGCAATATCAAACATTATCACTATTAGACTCCATTGTGTAGTTTAAATATTCTCTGATTCTTTTTTCTAATGTATGTAGCCTCCATGTCATCAATCCCCATAGACATACCCAAAAAAAATTAGATAACAATACATCAAATGCTTGGGTCTGTAGTATTTCTGTAAAGTAATGTAATACCATTTTATCTCCTTTATTTTGTTAAATGTTTAACAAAATTAGCATAGATAGGGAAGGTCAAAGTTAATATGATAGAACTACAACAATTAAAGGTTAAAAAACTTTTACTGTTCCCTATCGCCACTAATATTTTGCCCCAGTTTTCTTTTAGTGCCAACCACAAGAAAACATTACATCTGTCATTCAATTACTAATACACCATTGTCCTGATCGTTTATTTTTTTCACTCACAGGTTTAGTTATTGATTTATTGGGGCAATTCTTAATCATTAAATTGTTTAGCCATATCGTCAAGACAAGCACCACATATATTGTTTTGGCAAACTGTACAAGTATTGACCTCTTCTAAGTCACCTAGTACATCATTTACTATATTACTTATCTCGTTGATGTGTTTTTGTAATCCAGCTTTAGAAAAATCTGACATCTCTAGTTCTGTGTAATTCCAAATGCTACCAATTTTGTTTTTTATTGTTTGTAAGTTTTTCATATTTGTTCTCCTTTATATATGAAATTAACAATTATATACCTAAAAGTCAAATGTTGTTTGTTTAAGTTTCAATGCTATCTCCTCATAGTCATCATCTGTAAACTTTACCACAGTATTTTTTCTTTCTTTAACAGTCTCATACCATTGGGTGCCACGCTTTTCAACTGCCCATTCAACAAACTCTGCAGGAGTTTTGTGAGCAGAGAAACTTGAGGAGAACACATGGCACCCAACACAGAGACAAAAACCATTATCAATATCCCAACGAACAGACCTGATGGATCGTGAGTAAAAGTGATGTGCATTTAGGGGTTTTGTTTTGTGGCAATGTTCGCACATCCCATATTCTTTTATCTTGTCTGACCATAATTTGTCGAGTTTTTTTGATAATTGTTTTTTCACAGAGCATCAAAAATCAAATTCGTCTTTTTCTTCTGTTTCATTTTCAGTTTCGTTAGTTCCTTCTAATACTGTAAGTAGTTGCATCATATTTGCTTCTATAACAACTAGATCACCTGTAGTTAATACTTCATTCTTTTTATCCATCATATCCATAGCTAACTTTAGGCAAACCTGTTTATGTATATCGTGAGTTCTATCGTCTATTGAAACATTGGTTGATCCCTTTGCTTCTCCTTGATATTCTACTTTCCATACAGTTTTACCTGCACCCCACTCTTCCTTGTGAATATTAACTATGTCATTGACTTTGAAGGCACTTAGTTTCTGATGAACTTTTTCAGTAGGTGCAAAAAACTTTACTACTTTACCATCTTTTTTTACTGTATATAAATGCCACATACCATTTTTACCCATATCACTTTTGACACCTAATATTTGAACTATATTATCTGAGTTTGGTGACAATTTAATTGCATCTTGACTTTGCATTTTTCTCCTTTGCGTTTATTATTGTTTTTGTTGATTCTGTAATATCTTTATAGCTTACTGGTATGCTTGAGTCATCTTTATAGGTTTCAATACTAGCACATTCTAAATACGGATCACGGCTTTTGTAAGTATGTAGATATTCTTTTATGCCCTCAAATAGATCATTGAGAGTATGTCTAATTACAGTATATTCGCCTTCTGTGTATTCATCATAACCATCCCAACATATAGTAGCTAAATATACATATTGGCTATTCAACTGGAACGACCTTGCAATTATTACGCTCAAGAAGTTTTACCACCATCATTCTGATAGCATCAATCTCTTCTTGAGTTAGCTCTTCTGGAAACTCTACTCTAAATTTCCCTTGTGTTATTTCTCTCATACGCTCTCCTTATGTATGTTTAAAGTTAATATAGAACTATAATATAAATCAAGTCTATCCTTTAATTAATTCACCCCAAAGAGATGTCTTACCATTGACTATTTGAACTAAGTGAACTGTAAAGAATCCTGAATAATAAAAATCAACAATAGCAAAAGCGTGTTGCCAATTATGTTGCCTATTGCCTAACCAAGCATTTGACTCTGCACTCATATCTTTTAAGCATCCTATTGACCAAGCAGATTTTACTCCATCAATGTGAGTGACTGAAGATTGTTGTATATCGTGATGATGTCCATACATAACATTGCCACCAAGACGAAGGAGATGGTTGCGAGTATGATTAATCCCAGCGAAATGATGTCCGTGATAAAAGTTGAGTTTACCAATTTTGAGCATCTTACCCAATGGATGATATTTATAACCACGATCTCCCAATTTAATAGCGTTTTTAACCAGAAAATCCTTAGCAAGGTAGGGGTTTTCTTCAACAAATCTGTTAAGCCAGTCCTCATGGTTGCCTTCAATAAAATGCCTCTCTTTTACATTTGCTTTATCTAATGACTCATCAATTATATCCATTCCTTTATTTATTTCTTCTATTTCTTTTTTAACAAATGGTAATTGATATTCTAGTGGTGGTCTTTTCTTTTTCTTCCATTGCCAATGCGATACTGACTCCCACTCTCCAGTATCACCAAGATCAATATAACCATCAGGCTGTATGATCTCAATAGCTTGACAAACAACACTTATGGCTTTCATATCAGCCATAGGAAAATGTTTATCAGGTGTTACTATATACCTTTTAACTTTCATAATTCCTCCGATTCTAACCACTTATCTAATAATCTGCTCCATTCTTCAAAAGTAGCTTCTTTATTATTATATTGTACCCATATTCTATCAAAATCTTCCCAATTTCTTTTCCTAAGATGTCTAAGTCCACGATCCATGCTTTGATTTTTTATAGCATCATCATCAACCTCTTGCAATCTATTTAAAAAGATTTTCTTTAAATTCTTGGACATACTCTTCATAAACTCCTCTTCTAATATCATATTTTAACTTAGCAGGTTCATTATTTGTAGGCTTTCCATTTTTATATTGAAACCTGATTTTTTGAACATGAATACCTGCATAATCATCTGTTTCTGTTCTATGCCTATGTACTGTAATGGCGTTATCTGCTTTATTATACCAATTAGCTGATCCTGCAATATCGTAAGGCGTAGGAACAACTGGTTTTCTATCTACGCCATTTTCCATTTTTCTTGGATGAGCAACTAACCATATATGAATCTCATTTACTTTAGCAAATGCACTTAACTGAGAAAGCACCCTTGAAACATATAAAGTCTCATTTTCTCCATCTCCAAACTTATGCTCAAGAGTATTCCAAGGATCCACTATTAAACCTTGCAATCCATATCTATAATTTAAGACCTTAGCTTGATCCATTATGTTTTCTATTGTAACCGAATCCTCTTGTGTACCTATAAATTTAATATGGTCGTTAAGTATTTTCATGGTACTTCTTGCTTTTTTTTCACTAATGCGATCATCTCCCCAAAATGGCTGACTTAAAAACTTGCCTACTAATTTAAGTAGGTGGTGCTTTACTGGAAAATTTTCTGCTGAAAATATACCGAAGTTCCAACCATATAGCTTAACCATATTAATCATAACTGCATCCATCCATTCCGACTTTCCCATATTTGGAACACCAGTTACAACAGTTAATTCACTTGGACTAACTAAATAGTGATCGTCAATAGCTGACCAACCAGTAGACAATCCTTTTACATCAGGTTTTAGTAAAAGGTCTATGGCATCATCTTCAACATCTTGAACCATCACAACACCATCAATGGGATAGGGGTGGGCATTGCTTACAATCTCTTCAACCTTTTCCTTGCCATAATTTATAAGCACTTCATTGATGTCCTTACATCCATCAGGATATACCACTCTAAAGCATTTTTCACGCCCTATACGCCTAGATAATTCATCTCTTAGGTGTTTACCTGCACCATCAGAATCTGTGCATAATATAACAGTTTGAGCGTTCATTAAATGTTCTTCTGCTGATAACAAATAACTAAACTTCTTGTCACTTGGTTTGCTACCCTCAGCAGGTGCGCCATCAGGAACAGATACTGCATTTATAAATCCACATTCTACAAGAGATAAAGCATCCATTTCACCTTCAGTTATAATGATGGTTTCCATTCCTACCATATTGTCAAATCTGTAAAAACATTTTTCTGCATTTTTAGATTGTCTAAATTTTTTATCTCCAGTTCTTGATTTTACATTTACAACTTGACCATCTTTGTAAAATGGAAAATGTATCCATCTGTTTTCGTAACCTATTTTTTCAGAATCAACTGTGTCTCTACTTATTTTGCGATCCTCAAACCATTGGTACACTTTATCAGGAATGTTTGTTTTTGGAACTTCAGGCAATGTCGGTATTGGTGCAACCTCTAATTTTGTTAAATGTTTAACATTTTTCAATGATCCCTTCCAACCACAATGATGACAAAACCAAACACCTTCATCAATGTTTACTGCCAAGCATGGATCAGATGATTTCTTTCTGCTAGTAGAACACTTTGGACATTGTGTTTTAACTTCTCCTGAAGTTGCATTGACATAAATTCCGTTCTCCTCAAATGTCATTTTATCTCCTATTGATTTTTGTATGAATGTAAAATGTTGTTGTACTTTGTAATTCCATTACTAGATTTACTTCTTAATGCTTTGATTGAAAAAACATTCTTGTGCCAAAACTTATCTTCTAACGCCCACATTAAAACATTTTTCAATTCATCAGAGTCATGTCCATCTTTTACAATCAAATCAAAAATTGTATTTACTGATTCATTTATAACAGATTCATTGTTCCAATCTTTTACCATGTTTGGAAACTTTAAATTCTGTGTAGAATAAAAATACTTTACTATTGTTTTTATAAACTCCAGTTGCTTATCATTAATCTCCCTATTCAATTTAACAACACCCTTCTTATTAGAAGTATATATATATCTTATATTATTATTTAATAATATAGGTTGCTCGTTATTTAAAGGGGGTGTTTGATTAGATGTACTTGTGGAGGCATTATTTAATGATACCCCATTAAAATTCTCACTATGGGAATCATTGAGATTTTTCAATACCCCTACTATAAATTCATGGGGGGTAAGTGAAATATATCTCTTTTTAAATCTTGATGTGTCTTTCTCATTTTCAATAACAACTTTTATAAATCCATAGATTCTAAGTTCTTTTACAAGCTGTGAAACACTAGATTTAGAAAGATTCAAAACCTTACTAAAATAAATATTGTTCTTAACACAATATCCACTAGGCTCTATGGTTGCTGTTATTTCAGAATATAAAAGCTTTGAGTTTGCTTTTATCTTTGGGTGGTGTCTTAATATGGATGGTATAAAACCATAGTTTCCAAAAATCATTTGTTCTCCTTTTGCAAAGGGTGGATAATAAAACCCACCCTTTCAATTACAAAAAAACCCCTTTAATATACTCAATTAATACGATCCTTGCAAGGGTTTTAAACATAGATCGTAATAGGAACATTTATTTCCTTCAACAACTTTACACTTTTTATTTGCATATTTTTCATCAATCCATTGGTGCAATTTTCTATTCATCATAACTCCATCACATTGATAGCCAGTATTATAATTAGCACATTCCTTTTTTATAAAAGTGCTTACATTGTTCTTTTCTCTGTTTAGTCTAAGCATCCTACCAACTGCCAACAATGCTCAAGTTTACCATAACTTCCTATTTTCTTTTTGCTTATTTTTTTAAGCTTACCCTTTTTTGTCAAGTTAGACAATGCTCTTCTAATTGATGTTAATGGTGTTTTTTTAAAGAAGTTACTGTAAATATCAGTAGGACTTAAAGGTATTTGATGATTCTTAAATATCTCTAATATCTTTTGTTCCTGACTTACTGCTTTCTTTTGAGATGTTTTTAATTCATCTCCTTTTAGATTGGTAGTATTATAATATACCATGCTGTCTCCTTTTAGGCTATGCCTCGTTGTGAAGAAAACTTATTGCTTTCTCCTAGTTTTTTCATTTCTTTTTTTTCTTCTTCATGTTTGCATTTAAACAAGATCATTTCTTTAAAAGAGTTTAGATATTTGTCAATAATCTTTTCTTCTCTTTTAAAAAAATGTGCATAATGCTGTGCTAAGAAGCTTTTAAAAACAATAGGAACTACTGCATCTTCATCATCTCTTGAATCATCTTTTGTATCATGCCATTCAAATAAGGCATCACTTATAAGATCGTAAAGTAGTTCTGCATTTTTTTCTTCTATTCTATTCATTGTTGTTTGTTCTCCTTTTTGTTAAACATTTAACATTTTTTTCTTCTTGTGTAGAATTTTTCTACAAACTCATTATAATCAATACTTGAGCAATGTAGACATTCTAGCTTTTCTTTTCCATAACTTGGAAAATCTTTATAATAATAAACATTTTTTATATTTCTACTTGATCCAATTCTTTTGGTGGGATGTATTACAATTTCCCAACACTTTCTGCATTTTCTACAATATCGTATTGTTGAATCTGCTAATTTTGCATCAAATTCAAACTCTCTTGAGTCTCCTATCATTTTTTCTCCTTTTCATTGATTACTTGATTTATAATACTTGATAACTCTTCAATGGGATCACCAAATATATTATTTAAATTATAATCTGGGTTATCTAAATTTGAACCTTGCTCTTCATCATCCCAAAAGTCAGCGTGTTCTTTACAATCTAAGCAAATGTCATAGTCTCCGTATTTTTCTGCTCCACAGCAATCAGACCTTTTCATACTATCTCCTCTATTACTACACATTCAGCTTTTCTATAAGCGTCATCTAAAATAGAATCTTCACTAGGAATCAAGTCAAAGTTGTTACAAAGTTCTTCCCTTGCTTCCTCTTCAGAACTTGCACTAATCTCATAAAATATAGATTGCTTTACTTCAAATGTATATGTTTTCTTTTTCATTATTATCTCCAAGTTGCTATGTTATTTAGTTTAAGAATACGATTTTTAATCAAAGCCTGATCTCTGTAAAAATCTAGCTTATGATTCATAATTTCAAGATCTGTTTTAAGTTTTGCAACCCATAACATAGGTAGGCAAAATATAAGACCTAATATAATTGAAAGTATAAACTCCATTGCTTCTTATCTCCCTTTCCAATCTTCTAAAACTGTTTCTAAAGTAACATTTCTTGCATTTGCCTCTTCTTCTACCTGTGCATAAAAAGTGTCGATCCACAAAACTTTAAGTTCTTCAATGCTATAACTATTGAAATGTTCTCTTATTTCCTCTTTTGTAGTTCCAACCCTTTCATCATGTAAATCTGCAGGGTAATCGCACTCTAATTCCATATTTACAAGATCATTAATTAAAGCCATTTTTGTTTTTGGCATTATTTCCTCCTCTAATTAATTTTAAATTAAATATACTAAATATAATAGTCAAGTTATATTTCACCCTTTATAATTTGTGAAATAGTTTCTAATTTATAAAGTAATGTTTTGGCGTTGCCATTTATACCAAAATATAATTTTACATCCATCAATTTAAAATTTCTATTTGGCTTAATACCTTTTACCCAAAGTTTTAAAGCACCTTTTGTAGTTATTAAATTATAAACTCCTAATGATACCCCATTATAAAACTTATTACTATGTGGTTTTAAGTCAATGTCTTTTAAGAATTGACAGTCTTTATCTATTTTTATTTTATTCATTTTATAGTAACTCCTCTAATTTTTCTAAAGCATCAAAATAAAAAGCTTCATTATAAAAACAAAGTTCAATTACTTTTTCATTATCAAGATATATATAAATATGATCTTGCCCCCTTTCAATTAATCTTGGATGAAACTTTATACAACTTATTTTCTTGGGATTTAAGAATACTCTTTCCCCTTTTTTAGATATGTTTAAATAAAACATAATTATGACTCCTTTAGTTTTTTCACCCCAAAAGCCGACTATATGAGTCGGCTCAATTTGGGTTTAGGGTCTTTAGTCCTAGTGCATTTTATACCCCTTCTAACAGTTATGAAACCCTTTCGGATTCGAGTTAATAAAAATATAAATCATTAGTCTTTAAATAATTTTAAACCTATATATCTAAATAATAAAAATCCTAATGTCATAAATAATAATTCTATAATAGTAATTAACATTTTAACCTCTTTTTTGAAAGTTTTTTAAACCTTTATTTTTTAGCTGTTTGTTAGCTTCGTTTCTTACTTTTTCTTTTCCATATTTTCCAGCAAGTTTAAAAAGCGTAGTTAATGAAGTTGACCCTTTAGTGTCTAATTCATTTAAATAGTTACTTATATCTTTGATGAATTGATCTTTTTCTTCAATGTTATTTTTCACTTTTTTATCCTTTTTTTGTTAAACATTTAACAAAATTTTGACTAAGACGGCAACTTAAATTGCCGTTTCGGATATAAAACCCTCTTCAGTTAGCCTAGTTCATTTTATAGCAATAATACCACTCGTTGTTTATTTTGTGTTCGTGTTCTTCCCCATCGTAATGGCTTATAAAATGCCCTCTTCCGTCTGCACTTATGGCATCATATATGAAACCTGTTACATCCTTAATCATTGTAAAAATTGCCTCGTTTGCATCTTCGCATTTTTCTTGTAGCAACTCAAAAACGCTTTCATCAATATCACTATGAGCAGATAAAAAAGATGGATTAAATGCCCATAATGACTCTAAAATATACTCTTCGGCTCTTTCGTCTGCTTCTTCGTCTGTTAAGCAGATCCAATCTTCATCAATCAATAAATCAATGGCTTCAACTGGTGTTACATCTGCCGACTTGCTAACAGCAATTACTTGAGGGTCGTCATGTGAGTATCCATTTATAATGCTCTGTCTTTTAAACTGTTCCTTTCTTAAATGCTCTTTTTTAACTCTTTCAAATTCAGCATAAAATGAAACATCTTGATTATGTTTCTTCATGAACTCGAATGTTCTTTTGTCGCTCCAATTATTTTTCTCTTGTAAGTGTACAAATAAGTCAAAGCCGTCTAATTGTACAATATTTTTATCTACTTGTTTTATCATGTTGTTTTTTTCTCCTTTTTGGTTTAATTAGAATCCGAATGATTCAAAATCTTTTAATAATGATTTTGTTAAACATTTAACACTTTCATTTTTCTCTATCTTAAATAATGAGGAAATGACATATCTTCTGCCGTCTGTCCAATCTTCCACGATTCCGTTTTTAACGGCTCCAACATGGCAAATTGACCCATTAAACCCCATTATATAACTACCCTTCGGTAAGTACTGATTAAAATTTGAAATGTTTAAACTGTTCCTTGTCTTTAGTCTGCATAATATTTCAGCGTTTTCAATTTGTCCACCTGTCCATTTTGTCTGCCTTACTTCGTACCCACTTTTTAAGGTGCCGTTCTCAACTCTACGCATTACAGCATATTTTTTATATGAATAGTTATATTTTTCGCATAATTCAATTATAGCTTCTTTCCAGTCTCTATAACCTTGCTTTCTCTTTCTGCCGTGATGATCATAAAATTTTTGCATTTCTCCAAATGGCTTGTTGAATATGACTGAAGATGCAACTACTGTACAGCAATTCCAGTCTTGTTTATATTCTTTTGTCTGTATTATTTCCGAGTATTTCATTTATTTGTCCTCCCACCCAAAAAGCCGATTTTATGAATCGGCTCAAAGGGTTTAATATGTGGAAAGTTTTATTCTATGATTTTACGCTCCGTATATTTCATCATATTTTATTCCCAACTGTTCAGCCGATATTTTAAAAACATCCTCAAAGGTTTTATTATGCTTTTCGCATAAGTTCTCTAGCTGTTCCAAGAATCCTTTCTTTTCTTTTTCTTCTTTAGAGACTAACACAACCCTAACTGACTTTTCATCTGTCTCATTAAATACGCTAGGCTTTCCATTAACAACATTACAAAAGACATTTTCAGCGTTCTCAATCATTGGTTTATTTACTTTTCTAATTGTCACGCTGAAGTTTTTAACCTTATCACCTAACAAACTTTTCTGGGTGGCTTTCGCTTTAATTAAGGTTTGCAACTTAGTTCTAATAAAACTTCTAACTTCTTTCTGTTTGTTTTCGTCTTTATCTTTCAACATCTTGTCAAGTGCTTTCGTGAAGTTACATTGTCCGTTTAAATCAACCTTTAAAACATCTGCTTTTATTTGGTCTGTTAAATGCTGATCTGCTCCCATGCTTTTAATACCTAACTCAATTAACTCGGTAGCTTCTTTTATTGTTTTCATTTGTTCTCCTAATGCCCAAAGGGCGTTGATTAATATTTAATTGTTGATAGAGGTTAGGTATTACTAGAATTAAATGCAACAAATATTTTGTTAAATATGTAACAAAATATTTACACCTTATATATGTGAGGGAAAAAACTTTAGTTTTTTAGCTGAATTAATGCCAGTTAATTCTATTATGTACCTATCAATTTACAATGCCTTTATTTGGCTCTAAATGATATCTATTTCGCTACATTCTAGCCATTCATACATTTACATTAAAAAATCTTTTTATGGCTTTTTAGGCTATGTTTACGGCTTTTATTCTCAGTAAAACGCTCAAAAAGTGCGAGGTGAACCCTCATACAACTAATTAGGGACATATGCAAGTAAAACATATATAGAGTATTAATATTTAATTGGAGCCTTTTGTCTAAATGCAAGGATTATTTTTTTTTATTTGGATTTTAAAAGGTATAGCTCCCCAACTCCCATTTGTCAAGTAAAAAATATATTTATTTTAAATATGAGCGTTATGAGCGTTTAATATATTGCATAAATGAGCGTTATGAGCGTTTAGGGTGTAGGGGGGATGAGCGATTTGAGCGATTGCGTTATTCCGTGTTCCCCATAAAATAAATAAAAACAAAGTCCTATTGGGCATACTGTAAAAAAGTTCAAAAGAAAGTCCATTAATACTTGCACTAAAGTAATAAAGTCCGTATAATATACCATAATGAGTGTTAATATACCTTCAAAGATAAAGCCTTCTATGGTTCTGGCTATAGACCTTTTAGTCAATGATCCTGAAGCTAAAATAAAAGATGTAGCTGAAAAATCAGGGGTAAATGTATCCACTATTAGACGATGGATGAAAGATCCTGAGTTTGTAGAAGTGTTCTATCAAAAGTATATGGTTGTATTTGGGTCTAGGTTGCCAACTGTGCTTAACAGTATGGTTCGTGAGGCTGAGGCTGGAAATGTGCAGGCTGGTAGATTAGTTTTAGAACACTCAGGTAAACTTATTAAACGAGTTGAGGTCAACAACCATCAAAGTCCTTTTGAAAAGTTTCTTAGCTCCCAAGCATCAGATATGGAAGAAGTTGAGGTTTTAGAAGCTGATTACGAAGATATAGAGGTTTTACCTCAGCGACCTGTTATTCCAGAAAAACCACCTACCAAGAAAGAGTTATCTGCTCAACAAAAGAAAGTAGATAAAAAAAATGAAAAGCGTAGGGAAGCTAGGCGTTGGAGGCAGAGAGCTGAAGCCGTAGGTATTGCAAGACCAAATAAAGGCAGGCAAACTCCAGCACAAAGAAAAGCTTGGCAGGAACGAGTAGTAAAAAGAGAAAAAGCACTTAATATTCCTTTAAAAAAGTCTTAACATCATAAGACTTACATTCAGGACATTCTTGCTCTCTGTCTACATTAACTGCTAATACTTCCCATACCCAATGACAAGTTAAACATATACAATTTATAAGAGTAAATTTTTTCAAGCCTTTCCCCATTTTTCCAATTCTGCAGAATACTTTATTAGCTCTTCCCACAATTCTTGGTTCAATGGTATTTCTGTGTTTAGGATCATTTGATCTGCTGGCATTGAGTTTTTAGCTAAAAATCCCAACAAATCATTATTCATTAAAATTAACTCTTGTATTTTGTCTAGTTTTTTATCTAGTCTTTTTATTTCATATTCTTGTGCAGTTAAGCACTCAAGTAATAAGCGTAATAAATAATCTTCTATATTGTTCATAGTACAATATACTTTAAATATATTGTCTAATACAATATTTATTATTTTTTTAGTGCTTTATTTATATCCTGAACAAGTTTTTTCTTCATTTTATCTACTTCTTCTATATTAGTAATACTTAATCCAGATATAAAAGGTCTAGCAACAGTAGTTGGAACTTTCCCATCGTTATGATATTTACCATATTTTAACACAGATAGCTTATTATCTTCTGCTTTTATGCTGTCATACATTTTACCAGATGCTTTTAATGGAGGAGATGTAGGAAAACCCTCTCTTTTTCTCCATTTTTTAGTAGATTCTTTTAATGGAGCAAGCTGACCACTATCTATATTTGCTTTTGATACTTTTTCAGCATTTTTAGCAAATTGTTTAGCAAAGTCTTTTTTAATGCTTTTTATTTCGCTCAACAACTTAGAAAAACTAAAGTTTGTTGTTATTTTTATGTCCACTATGACTGTTGTGCTTGTTGAGTTGGCTCTAGGTCATTTACAGACTTATTTTCTTCAATAATAGCTTGTGCTTGTTCAACTGTAAGGTCTTTATTATCACGAACCATTATTTTTGCTCTAGTAGTTAGGTTATTTTGAATGTCAAACTGATCTTTTAATATCTGATCCTGCACTGTCTTAGGATAATCAATTTCTTCAAAGTCTACTCCGAACTGTTCTGGCAAGTTTATACCATTATATCCTGCTATAACACGCTCAACATTGTAAAAATCTTGTTCATACATTCTCCAAAGAGCAATATCGTCATAGTAATCTTCTTTTCTCTCCATATCTTTAATCATTAGTGATATTCCACTAGGAACTTCACCGCCAGATTCAGCAAACTGTATCCATAAATGATTATTGATAGCTACAAGCTCCATTTGAAACTTTATATTCTCTATAGCTTCCATAATATTGCCTGATGGACTTGTTATATTGTAAGCACCATCTTCACCCATATCTAAGATTGTGTTGGAGCCTGCTCTTAGCATACTTTGATCTGCTCTAAGTCCTGTAACCCACGGCTGACCAAACATATTGAACCTCATACCTAAGTTCATCTCAGTAAGAGCTATATTTACCTGCTCATTGCAGTTTACAATATCAGAGGCACCTTCAACAAAAAAAGAGTCTATCTGATCTTCCCTATGAGTAAAAACAAAAGGAATAATGCCGTAAGGATTAGGTATTTCACTCAACATCTTACCTTCTTCATCCATTAGTCCATATTTTTCACTATCCCAGTATTCCCATTGCATATTATCTGTGTTGGATAGGTCTGCTGTATTATTTAGCAATGGATACACTATAGAACTAGGCACAAATGGGTCATCATCAAAGTAAACTTCAAAGTAATAAATAGGTCTATAGTCAAAGTAACTATCTTTCCAATAAACTCTATTAGCAACAGTACCTAAAAGCCTAGTCATTCTTTCTGAGTGTTTCATACGAACATTTTTGGTTGGTATTAACTGCTCATAGCGTTCTGTAGCATCACCTACGTTTCTTTTTGCTCCTAAACTGTAGATACGGCTTATCTTGTTGATAAATTTTCTAGTAAAGTTAGTTACACTTGGTGGTATCTCTCTAAAAGCATCACCATTAAAGTAATTGGTTATATATTGCTCTACTGAAACCCCAGAATAGTAATCTAAGTGCTTTCTTATTTCATTTCTCCTAGCATGGGAAATCATTAGCTTTGTTTCTAGTAATTTATCTTTTAATACTCTTTGAATCATCTTTGAATCCTCTTCATTTCGTTATTCCTCATAGGAAACCTATTAATAATAAAATATCTGAAAGCATCATTTCCGTGATCATGGGTACCATCTTTTAATGGTTCTTCTTTTATTGGTTTCCCATCTTCGCTTTCAGGGTACCTGTACTCCTCAAAATCTTCTATTAAATCTGTACATTTTTTATCTACATGGACTCTCCTTATTCCATCTGCACTTTCAAAAAATCCTCTTGTGTATGCTATACTAGCAACAAGATTTCTACTCATCCTATCTCTTGCTGATATAATCCTAATGCCACTACGTCTAAATATCTCCATATCTCCAGCACCACTCTGACCTTGAACATTGCTACCAGCAGGGTCACCATAAAAAGACATAATAGGATAGCCTTTGGTTTTGATCATTTTTATTAAATCTTCTGTTTTTATATTTTGTTTATGTAGTATAGAATCAAAAACTCTAATATGTTCTAGTTCTCCATCCCAATATGTTTGCATAAATAAAACTGCTGGCATACGATAGCCAAAGTCAATAGAACAGTATGTAGGTAGGTTAGGATCGTATGGAAAATCTCCAGTATCTAAGTCTCTATTAAAGTCCCAAACTTTTCCCTCAAACACAGAAAACTCTGCTCCGAACTCTTGCCCAAAAAGTTCCTTAGACATATTTCTTTTTCTTTCAATTATAGCAGGATCATTTAATCCTAATGGAAACTCGTGTTCATTTATCCATGATGGAGATGTATGACTTTCCCACATTGGATCATCTGCTCCTAACTTAAACAAATCATATATCCAGTTTCTACCTTCTGGTGTTGTTATAAATATAACTTTACCTTTTCTACCTGCAACTGTTGGAGATAAGTACATATCCCAAATTTTCTTATTCATTTTGGCAACCTCATCAATTACTAAGAGGTCTAAACCTTCACCAACAAGACTTGATGGATTGTCTGCTGACATTCCTTCTACGATTGTACCCCATTTAAAACGAATGTACATATCTTTTTCTGATGCCTTGTCTATGTCATCTGCATGACCAATAACCATACGTTGCCAAATTTCACGAAATATCAATCTAGCTTTTTTGTATGACATCCCTACCACCCAAATTCTTTTGTTTGGCTGAGATGCTACATAAGTAGCTTCCATTGCACTTGCCCAAGTCTTACCAAAT
>MDSZ01077810.1_pt1 | contig 30026 bp, 26 predicted proteins | sample 811201 | NCBI WGS metagenome assembly MDSZ01 (sample SAMN05326647, study PRJNA326480) | marine metagenome | isolation source: seawater | place: Indian Ocean: North | collected 2010 | reverse complement strand
TCCCACTCAATCATCGCATAGTCTACAAACCCTTTAGATACAACACTTTCAAAAGACTTTGTATGAAGTTTGTATGAAACCATGTCCTTGAAACAGTTGATTTTATGACTGCTACTTGGGCAAGACTTCCATACGATTTCTTGGCGCATGTCTCGAATCGAATTGTAAATGAATTAGAGGAAGTTAGTAGGGTGGTTTATGACATTTCTAGCAAGCCACCTGCCACCATTGAGTGGGAATAATTAATAGATATAGGAAAATTAATTTTAGTAAAAGATGGGATTAAGAAGGTTCGGGTAAACAAAGGAATTATTTTCTATTTTATAGTTTCTGCTTATGAATTCTTTAACAACATCATCGGTAAAGTCACGGTTTTTGGTATATTTGATCTCTTCAGACTTTTCTTGTTTTACACGATCGATATGAAATATCTTCCCATCTTTTATAGATTGACATAAACCAAAATGAGCCGCTGAAACAGCACGCATGGTAAAGTCAAAGGGGGTGTCTAGATCAATAAGATTCGGAATGCAGTGAAATAGCATGTCTCCACTATCTAGCCCCTTACTGAGCATGTGAATAGTTGCTCCTACATAGGCAGGATTATTGTCATACAAAGCCCAGAAGTTGCATGAAGAGCCCCTGTAATAAGGAGAAATTCCCATATGAATATTAAATGCATTGTTTTCAACTAAAAAATCTATTAGCCAACCCTTTATATAGCTAGCACCAAAGACTACATATATGTCTGATGAAAGAGCTTGTGATAATTGCTCTTTTTTTACTAAATTTAAATCACCACTTTTTAAAGATAAACTACGAACATTGTTTGGAAGAAAGTTAATATCTCCAAAAACCTTTTTTTCAGAGGCAACTACATTTTCAAAATAGGATTGCATAATATCGGTTTTTTTAAAAAAATCTTCTACCTTTCCAGGAAACACAGTATTAACTTCTGAAATTAAGAAGACCTCGTCTGCTATTTTGCTGAGTTCTCTGGCTAAATTTAAATGTCTAGGTTGATTGCTGCTGAAAAGTGTAACTTTCATCTAGACATCTCCTTCAGTACATTTGCGTGATCTTCTCTGGGTATTTCTAAGGAAGAAAGAGTATTTATTTCAGACATATTTGACCTAAAACCTATTTTTATATCCATTTTTGAAAGAATGTTAAGGGTATCTTTATTATAATCACCGCATGGATGCGACATTGCTCTTATAGGCTTTTGAATTAAATCTGTAAGATGTTTATTATTTTTATAATATTCCAACTCTTGCTCTTGAAAGCTTAAATCGCTAATTTTTGTCGGGTGAGAAAAAGAGTGCAGTCCAATGATATGACCCTGGCTTTCGATTTCCTTAAGGTTTTCTTCAGACATCCACAAGTCTTTTTTTGCAAGGCTAATATCAAAAAGTTTTCTCTGCATTAATTCTTTCATAATTTGATGGTACTGATTTCCCATCAAGTACTTATCCCTAAGATATCTAAACCACTTATCATTTTCTGAATAAAATGGGAATTCAGAAAGATAATTTAGATCTTTGTATTTAGATTGATGCTTTAAAAATTTTTTAGGGCTTACTTGTTCAACGACACTAAAGAAATCATCGTAAAATTCATCAATGTCATTGAATGAGTTAGTTCTAAAGTATCTATATATTTCTAGAGGGTCTGGATTTTCTGTAAATGCGCTACTGTAAACAAAGAAAAATGCACCAAGTCTATATTCTCTGAGGATAGGTATAGCAATATCGAATTGACATTTCAGCGCATCATCAAATGATAAACAAATATCATCATCTTTAAGACTGTTGTTTTCAAATTTTTTTTGATAATCATTAGCGTCAAGAAGGGAATAGTGTTTATTTAACCAATCAAGCATTTTTATGAAAGCTGAAGCGCTTAAAGAACCCTGTGCTGGTTTATGCAATTCATCATGAAAGTGATGAAACATAACTGAGTGTGACTTTTTATGGAGCATAATTTTTAATGAAATATTTAGCCTAAGTTAATTATTTAAACATTTTAACGCCATTTAAAAAAAATTGAATATAAAAATATTTGAATAATAAGTATTCGCAAATAAGACTGGATCAAAAATATACTTAAAAAATTTTATGATTTAATTTCATAAAAATGCATTTAAGCTTGTTGATTGATTTCATTGTTTTTACAAATAAATTTCTTTAAAATCGTTCGTATACATACCTTTAGGTTAATTAACCATGTTCATTCACCAGAGATTTATTTTTGTTCACAAACATTGGTTTTTGAACAAAAAAGACATGATAGTAAATTTATTGAACTCAGGAAGTTAGGGTGAATTTTTCTGAAATCAAGCTCCCTTCGAATAGAAGATTTGGATTCTTTTTTTCACTAATATTCTTTCTAGCTGGCAGTTATTTTTTCTTTAAAGAATCTCTTTTATTTGGAAATATTTTCTTTGCACTGGCAATTTTGCTCTTTTTCATATCAATTTTTAAAGCAAGTATATTGCTTCCTCTAAATAAGTTGTGGATGCGATTTGGAATTTTGCTTGGTAGTATAATAAGTCCGATAGTGCTTGGGCTGATTTTTTTTGTTTTAATAACTCCCTATGGTCTTATCATGCGTTTATTTGGACGAGATGAACTTCGTCTTAAAGTTAATCGGCATGTAAGCCATTGGAAGCCTCGAGATCAAGCAGCACCTGTAACTGATTTTAAACAGCAATTTTAACGGAGATTTAGAATGGAATTTTTAAAAGAGCTTTGGACTTTTCTCTCTGTAAGAAAAAAATTATGGCTTGCACCAATAATAATTATAATGTTGATATTAGGTGGGCTACTTATTCTTGCTCAAGGTTCAGTCGTAGCACCATTCATCTATACAATTTTTTAGGAAACAGCTTATGTATCTTTTAGGCATATCAGCCTTTTATCATGATAGTGCTTCATGCTTGATTAAAGATGGTGAAATTATTGCAGCTGCTCAAGAAGAGCGTTTCACACGTAAAAAGCATGATCCAGGTTTTCCTCATCATGCTGTGCAGTATTGTTTGAAAGAGGCAAATATTCGAGCAGAACAAATTGATAATGTAATTTTTTATGAGAAGCCATTTGCAAAATTTGAGCGTTTGCTTGAAACATATCTGGCTTTTGCGCCAAAAGGTTTCGTGAGCTTTGCAAAGGCTATGCCGATTTGGATCAAAGATAAGCTCTTTCAAAAGTCTGCACTCATAAAAGAGCTTAAATCTTCTCTCGGTGAAGAAATTAATTGGGGCCCGAAGCTTTTATTTTCCGAGCATCACTTATCACATGCAGCAAGTGCATTTTATCCCTCGCCATTTGAGAGTGCAGCAGTTCTAACGCTTGATGGAGTAGGTGAATGGACGACAACATCAGTTGCGGTTGGCAAAGGTAGCGACTTGAAGGTAGTTCAAGAGATTCATTTTCCTCACTCGCTTGGACTTTTATATTCTGCTTTTACATATTACACCGGATTTAAAGTTAACTCTGGTGAATATAAAGTAATGGGCTTGGCTCCTTATGGAGAGCCAGTGTATGCAGATTTAATTCACGAGAATCTCTTAACCGTTGCTGAAGATGGTAGTTTTCAATTGGACATGAGCTACTTTGACTATGCTACAGGCTTAACAATGACAAATAAAAAGTTTCATAAGCTATTTGGTGGTCCTCCACGAACCTCTGAAACAGAGCTAACTCAGCGTGAAATGGATTTGGCTGCATCAGTTCAAAAGGTAACAGAAGATATTGTAGTTAAAATTGCAAAAGGCATTGCTAAAAAAACAAGTGAGAGAAATTTATGTCTAGCGGGTGGAGTTGCTTTAAATTGTGTTGCAAATGGTATTCTTTTACGAGAAAAAATTTTTGATAATATTTGGATTCAACCAGCAGCTGGTGATGCAGGTGGCGCATTAGGAGCAGCTTTATCTGCCTGGTATTTGCACTATGATGGCGATCGAAAAATGCCTTCAACAGGCGATACAATGAAAGGCTCTTATCTCGGACCTGAATTTAGTGATGATGAAATTGAGACTCAGCTTAATGAATGTGGCGCTGTTTATAAAAAACTTTCCAAAAATGATCTTATTAGCAATGTTGCAACTGCAATTGAGAATGAAAAAGCAGTTGGCTGGATGCAAGGTCGAATGGAGTTTGGGCCGCGAGCTCTTGGTGGAAGAAGTATCATTGGAGATCCACGTTCTCCAATAATGCAGAAACAATTAAATCTTAAAGTTAAATACCGTGAAAGTTTTCGTCCATTTGCTCCCAGTGTTTTAAGTGAAGATGTTGGTGAATGGTTTGAGCATTATGGAGATAGTCCATACATGTTGCTAGTTGCAGCTGTTCAAAAGGATAAGAGACTTTCAATGACAGTTGAAGAAGAGGCTTTATTTGGTATAGAGAAGTTAAACGTTCCGCGCTCCTCCGTACCAGCAATCACACATGTTGATTACTCAGCGCGCATTCAAACCGTGCATGCAGATACCAATCCACTATATCATTCCCTTATAACTAAGTTTAAAGAGAATACTGGGTGCCCACTAATTGTTAATACTTCATTTAATGTCCGTGGCGAACCAATTATATGTACGCCAACTGATGCTTTTAAATGCTTTATGGGTACCGAATTAGATGTGCTAGCAGTTGGGAATTACTTTTTAATCAAAGATCAACAGGATGAAGCTTTGAAAGAAAATTATGAAGAACTCTATGAGCTGGATTAAAGTAATATTTGTTAATATCTTTATTACATTTGCATTAATCGGCATTCTTTTATTAACTCCATCAATTGGCTATCTAGCATACACAGCCTTAATTAGTGGTGGCGTGATAACTGATGTCTCAGACAAGCGTTCTGAGTTAAAAATATATGCGAATTACGATTGGGCAGATACACACTTTAAAGAAATTGGTACATTAACCACGAGTTACTACGATTATATTTCTTGGCGACGTGATGATTTTAACGGTGAAACCATAAATATTCATAATGGTTTGCGAAAGTCGCTTAAAGTAGATGCAGTTGAAAAGATAAAATCAGAATATTGGTTCTTTGGTGGTTCAACCACTTGGGGATCAGGAGTTAGTGACGATTTCACTTACCCATCCTTGTTCGCAAAAAATACAGGATACCCTGTAATTAATTTTGGTGAGTCAGCCTACATCTCTCGACAATCTTTATCTTACTTAAATAATTATCTGATTCAACAACAGCAAAGAGACTTATCTGGAAAAAATATTATTTTTTATGATGGTGTCAATGATGTTTCTCATAGATGCAGAAGAGAAATCAGTGGACTTGGTTCAGGTCGAGAAGCTCAAATTCAAAATGCAGTGATTTCTTCAACAGCTAATAAATTTAGCGTTTCTAAAACATTTGAACAACTCCAAGAATTTTTCATCTATGCTTATACAAAGATTTTTTCTTCAAATAATTATTCTTCATCATATATGCAACCATATAGTTGTGCATCTGATTTAGCCAGAGCTATTGAGGTAGCAAATTCGCTTGTAGATACTTGGGAAATTGCATCAGATCTTGTTAGAAGTCGTGGAGGAACATTTACAGCAGTTCTTCAGCCAGTTGCGTATTATGGAAATCCTAAGATTGATTATTTAAATTTAACAAGCCCAAATGATCTTAACGTCGCCAAACAATATGAAGCAGTTTATCCATTAATTATAGAGGCTGCAGCCAGAAGGAATATCAATTTTATTAATTTATCTAATGCATACGATGATTGCTCTAATTGCTACATTGATTATTGCCATGTTGGCCCCCAAGCTCATCTTATGCTGGTTGAGCAGTTAGAATCTTTACTCAATATATGAAATATAAACTTTTAAACTCAGTCAAACTATTTTTAGCAAATTTTAAGTTGCACATATTGATTTTGTTTTCTCTATGCTTCACCCCATATTTTGTGATGGTTAATAATAATTTTGAGCAGCTTGTTTTTGCTGATACTACACAAATAATTTCACTACTTTTAGCATTATTTTTATTATCTATTATTGGAATTTATTTCATTAATAGTTTTATTTCCGGGCTAGCTCAATTTATGATTATGGGTGTAATTGTTGCAATATTTTCTATTTTAAATTTTGAATTTCTTTATTCTGACGTCATTGTGGCTTCATTTTGGGATAAGTTCATTGGTGTTCAGGACCATCCTATAATTTCAATTATTACTAATAAAAAATTAATTTTTATACTCGTAAATATACTCTCAATATTTCTTTTATTGTTACTAATGCAATTTGATTTTTTTAAAGTATTTATATGTATTTTTTGTTTATCGGTTTTGACAATTCCAGTTACTCAAATAATTTTAAAAGGAATGAATTCAAAAAATTCATTTTTGGAGCCCTTTGATTTAGTAGAGGTAGGTGAGAGTTCGCAAAAGGATATTGAGCGGTCAAATGATAATGTGTATTTCATATTGCTTGATGGTTATGCGTCCGAAAGCACATTCAAATCAATGGGGTATGATAATCGTGAATTTTATGAATATCTAGATGGGGAGGGTTTTACTAAACTAAGTGAAAAAGGCGCATATAACACCACATATCTTGCTATAGCAGGAATCTTTCAGCTCGATTATGTGCTGGAGGAGGGCGATCCTAAGTACATTAATAGAAGAGCATTCTATCCAAATATGTTTCGTCAATCTAAACCTCCGAAATTGATAGAAGAGCTAAATTATTTAAACTATAAAGTAATTTTCTCTGGAAATGGTTCCTCAGGTTGTTACCCAGTTCATATAGAATGCATTGTTCAACCCTCGTTTTTTAAATACGCAACCCAAGCTTTTTTATATGAAACAATTTTTGGCAGACTGATGAATAATTTTAATTTCGATGCTATTTCCATTGTTAATAACAAACTTGAAGAGGCTTCAATTATTCCACGAAGTTCAAAATATTATTTTTTACATCATTCAGCCCCCCATCCTCCATATCTATCTGATGATTGTTTAACTACCTTTGGGGGTATCAGTAATGGATGGGAGCCCCCATCTGAATATCTAAAGACTCTTAACTGCGTAAATAATCAAGTTATTGAATTCGTTAGCAATCTCTCAAAATATGATCCAACTGCTATTGTTGTCATTCAAAGTGATCATGGGCCCGAAACAAACAATGGCTGGATAAATAATGAGGTTAATGATCCTAACATCCATATAAAAAATAGGAGTAATATTATTAATTACATAAAGGCTCCTGATTATTGTTCTAATTGGCTTCGTGAAGATATGAGACCAATAAATACCTCTCGTTTTATATTAAGTTGCCTTAAAAATGTTCCTCCTAGATACCTACAAGATAGAACATTTAGAGGATTTTATGAAACCCATGAAAACTACGGGACAGTTCAAGAGTTTGAATATTAAATTAGAATCAATCTTTTAGATTTATTGTGGATATATTGAGCACCATACTTTATCCGCTAATATTCATATTGGACGCAGTTTTTATTTTTTTATCAAAGCTATTTGCTGGCAATGCAGTTATCTCCATTATTGTTTTTGCTTTTTTTATAAGTCTTATGCTTAAGCCCATCCAGAACTACTTAGAGCAAATTGAGAAGAGGACTGAAAAAAAAATTAAATTAATTGAAGACGAATATAATCTAAATGCAGCGGGAATGTCTGCCGAAGAAAAATTTTTTTTAAGGGATAGGTTATATAAAAAATATTCTCACAATCCCTTTGCAGCTTTTAAACAGTCTATTAGCTTTTTTGCGTTAATACCCTTTTTGATTTCAGTAATAATAGTTTTTGATCAATCAATCATTATAGAGTCCTCATTTTTTTTGGGAGTTCCTCTAAATTCACCTGATAAACTCCTATATGGATTCAACTTATTTCCAATTCTAATGTTTGTATCTACATATATTGATGCATCCTACAGATATCAAGAAAATAAATCTGCCAAGAATAAATTTTTATTTATCTCAATAATTTTATTTATCTTGGTGTACAACCTTCCAAGCTCATTAATTATTTTTTGGATATTTTTGAACCTAATTAGCATGGCTATATTCCATTTTCAAAATAGAACCTAATCTATACAGCAATAAATTTTTAAAAATCTCTTCATAGAATATAAAAAAATTTTGTTGGATTGAGAAAATTAAAAATTATTTTGTATTTCTTGATCTAGAAGCGTTTGCAATAGAAATAACTCTTTTAGCAGATTTATTTAATGAGTTCTCCTTCATAAAAACATATTTCTCTCTAACTTTTGCTATTTTCTTTGCATCATATGTATTTAAAGCTTCCCGAATTATATCGTTAATACCATTAATTTCATTTTGTTTTACCACTTTGCCAATTTCCGATCTTATTGTAACTTCCATTGGTGTAACATTAATCTTGTCATGCTCTGGATTATTATTTTTTTTGGGGATATCGATGTAAATGACGGGTTTTTCAAGACCAAGCCCATATTCTATTCCAATACCCGACCAATCGGTAATTAATATATCTGATTCAAATAAAATACTTCTTTCAGCTGAATTCTCTTGAATGCAAATGTTAGTATTTTCTTCATATTTTAATTTGAGCTCATGAATTTTATTGTAATTATTCCTAAGTGTCATAGGATGCGGCCGAAGATAAATTTCTACTTTAGCATTAACTAATGCATCAAGAAGCTCAAATATACAATGCTCTAATATATTATTTTGACCCCATGTTGGCGCTATTAAAATTTTCAATTTATCTGAAATATTTTTTGGAAAAGATTGATTCTCTCTGATCAAGTATTCTAAAGGCCTATACCCATCTCTATATAGATTTTTTCTAGCAAGGCCATAATATTTCTCTGTTTCTCTAATCTCTTTGATCTGTTGTTTGCCAGTACAAAATATAGTGTCATATGAATCAAATGCTGCCTTTCTGTAGTTAGAGTGGGTGCTCACAAGGGCATGAAATATATATAGGTAATGCACTTGTGAAACTTTTGATTTTTTTATGTGGAAATTCTCAATATCAGGCATTGTCATAATCATAAGGTCTGCTTTTAGATTTATAAACGCCCAAGTTCTTACAAAGCCGCTTCCAATATAAAAAGCTTTAAGTTTAGGATATTTTTCCTTTTCAAAGAAAATAGTGTCCTCACGGCAAGAAGTTAAATAGCATACATCTTCATTAAAAGTTGTCAGTAGCTCTTTAACTAGATCTAAAAGATAATTTTGTGATTGGATGTCTTCTGCATAAAACACGATTTTTCTAAATTCTGAATTTAGTTTATTAAATTCAACCACTGATTTGATAGCTGATATATTGTTTTTAATTAAATTTATCAACTTTTTCTTGGTATTAAGAAAAAAATCTGTTTTAGCTGCATTGCATTTAATTTAATTGGATGATTAGACATTCTCTCTAGATTAATTTCTTTTATTAATGACTCTATTTTTTCTTCATTTAACCCTAGATTTTTAATATCGAACTCCATTTTAAACTCACCCATTTTTTCATATAAATACTCTGATGCCTTTCTGCCTGATTGCTTAAAAATAAAATTTTCAATTTCTTTAAATTTTTTAAGTTGTTTTTTTTGACCATCAAAGAGTAAATTATGCATTATAAAAAAAGCGCCTAATGTTAATGCAACCGCATGCCCATGAGGTAAGCTTAAACTTTTTGTGATTCCATATGAGAGCGCATGAGGCCCAGTTGTTTTTGTTATATTGATTGCTTTTCCAGCATAATTTGATGCATTAAGCATGTTCATTGAGCTAAGATAACTTTTGCTTGGATTGCTAACCATTGTGTCAAAGTTTTCTAAAATTAACTGAATAGATTTTTTAGAATAGTATCTACTGATAAAATTAGAATTTTTAGACCAATATGATTCAATTGCTTGAGCCAGAGCATCAAACCCTGAGCAGGCATTTTGATAGGACGAGTTAGATAAGCATAAGTCAGAATCCAAATAAACGATGCTTGGCAACATTTTTCTTGTACCAACGGAGAACTTTTTATTGTTTTTATATAAGACCGCAAAATGAGTTGATTCACTGCCAGTGCCTGCAGTAGTTGGTATTGCAATCAGAGGTATCAAAGGTCTCAAGCTATATAGTTGATCTTGATTGGATTCGAAAATCTGTTTTTCATCTAAATCATTTGAAAACATTGTATGAATAATTTTTGCAGCATCAATCACACTGCCGCCTCCAATAGCAATAATTGCATCAGGGTTAATATTTTTTGCAACCTCCGAGCCTAATTTTATTTGGTCTATATCTGGGTTAACATCAAACTCATTAAAGACTGTTATAGTTGAGTCTTGCAATAAACCTTGAATCAACTTTTGAGAGCCAGACTTTATGTATGATGATTTTCCTGTTATCAGCAAAACTTTATTAAATTTTTTTAATTCAACACGAAATTTTCTTGAGGAGGCATCATCATTTGCAGAATAAATAATTTGATTTCTAACAAGCTTATTTATTTTTGAATTGATTGCATGAAACATACTTTATTTTCTTCAGGTGATGTAGTTGGCCGACCTAGGTTATTTCGAAAGCCAGGCTTAGCTTTTATCTCTAAAAAAGAACAATCTTGAGATGACATAAACTTTTCAAGGGTTTCTATAAGCGCATCCTTTGATTTGCATGATGGAAAAACTTTATAACCAAATGATGAAGCTATTTTTTCTAGATCTATATTGTCAGCTCTAGTTGGTTGACCTCCAACAGAATCATGACATCCATTATTGATAACAATATGTTTAAATCTTTTTATTGATCTTGAACCAATTTCAGCAATTGATCCGGTATGCATTAAAAAAGCACCATCTCCATCTAAGCAAAGTATATTTTTGTTAGTAGCAAACATTCCTAGCCCTAAAGCAATTTGAGAGGCATGTCCCATTCCTCCAACTGTAAGAAAGTCATGTGAATGACCGAGATTATTTTCGGCTCTATATTCAAATAACTCACGTGATGCAACACCTGTTGTTGAAACAATAAAATAATCATTTTCTTGAGCACTTTTGGCAACAATCTTAATTATTTCTTCTCTGCTCATAAGCAAATTATTGCTAGATTTTTTTTTAGGCTTGTATTCAGAAAATGTATTTTTTTTGACAAGAATGGCAACTGGTTTTTTATTTTTTTTAGCTGCAGAACACGCATGTTCTAAAAGATTAAGAGAGGAGAACTCATCAAAAATAAAAGTTTTGATTTGCATAGCATCTAACATGCTCTTTGTAACTTCGCCTTGTCTTAGGTGCTGAGGCTCATCTTTTACTCCTGGCTCACCCCTCCAACCTATCATCAATACCATTGGTATGCTGTAAACTTTATCGTCTGCCAAGGACAGAAGAGGGTTCACAGCATTTCCAAGCCCTGAGTTTTGCATATATACCATTGGCGTTTTGCCAGTCGCTAAATGGTAACCTATTGAAATCGCTATTGATGAACCTTCATTTGCGGTTATGACATGTTTATTATCTTCTAGGTTGTCATCTACAAAGGAGCAGAAATTTTTAAGCAGCGAATCAGGGACACCACTAAAAAAATCAATACCTTCTTTTTTTAATATATCAAAAGCAGCTTGAGGCTTTATAGGCATATTACGAAGAGGGTATTAAGTTAATTATTTCTTTAATAGGCATACACAGCTTGTCTGCTTCTTTTGAAGAAGAGTGCCTAAGAATGCTCTTAGCAATTTTTGTCATTGCAGGATAACTTCCCCTCAATAAGTGATTTGCATATATAACAACATTTATACCTGCTTTTTCTAATTCAGAAGTAGTTACGTGAGAGTAGGTTGATGGCACAACAACAATTGGGGTGGCTTGATCTAATTCTCGAAATCTTCTTGCAAATTCGATTATTTCATCAGGATTTTTACTTTTACTATGAATTAATATGCCATCTGCACCTGCATTAACATATGCTGTTGCTCTTGCAATTGCATCTTCCATGCCCGCTTCCAGTATGAGGCTTTCTATGCGGGCAATTATCATGAAATCATCTTCGATTTGAGCAAGTTTTCCTTTCTTGATTTTATTGCAAAAGCTTTCAATAGAATCTTGAGTTTGTTGAACATCAGTGCCAAACAATGAATTTTTTTTCAATCCAACCTTATCCTCAATGACCACAGCACTTACTCCTAGTCTTTCTAAAGTTTTTACAGTAAAAACAAAATGCTCTACTATTCCACCAGTATCTGCGTCATAAATTAGAGGCTTAGTACTAACTTCAAATATCTCATTTATGGTGTTAAGCCTTGTGGTTAAATCAAGAGCTTCAATATCTGGCTTTCCTCGAACAGTTGAGTCAGTTAGACTGCTTGACCAAATCCCATCAAATTCTCTGATTTCATCCTCAAGCTCAACTTTCGCATTCTCAATTATCAAAGCACATAAAGCTGAGTGACCTTCCATGATTTTAGTAATTCCCCTCGAGTCAACGGTTCTTCTAAAAAGTTTTTGTCTGCTCGAAGTAGAAATACCATCTTCTTTAATTGCATTATTAATTGCAGTTGAAGAAATTCCTTTTGTATATGGTATTTCAACAAGCTTTCCATCCCACTCTTCTAGAACCTTGATAACAGTTTGGCGAGTTTTAGCTTGCACACCATCTTTCCAATCATCGCCATGCACAACAAAGTTGGGTTTAAGTTTTTTTAAGTTATCTGAGTAGTCTAAAGTTTCCTGTGGAATGACATCTATAACACCTTTTATGTTCTTGATGACTGTTTCCCTCTGAGAATATGTTAAAAAAGGAACTCTTTTATAAGATGCAATAGCCTTATCTGTTAGAAGTCCTACAACCACATCTCCATAACTTGAAGCTTTATTTATAAGATTAATATGTCCAGGATGAATCAAATCTGCACTCATGCCAACATAAACAAAATTATTTTTCATTTAATTCCCTGTTGTTTTTTCTTAAGATTATTTTGATAAATCTGCTTAGCGTTAATAACTGCAAAAAAATATTTCATCACCAAGGTTTAATTAATTCGAAAAATTTTTTTGATACTTCTTTTAATAATGAAATAGTACTTTTTTAAATAAAATATTATTCCTGAAAAAAAGGCTATTATTGCAGCGGTTATTGCGCTGCCGGATCCTGGATCAATGTATGCAAAAATATTGCCCGAAAAAAATAATATTGGTATTAGGATGATTAAATTTTTAGTGTATTTTTTAGTATTCATAAATTCAATGTCAAATATTATAATGTGTTTTTATTTAATTTGCGCTCAATATTAGTTCTAAAAAATCATCCCTTCTTAAATAATCAACTTTATTAATACGAAGCATTTTTAAATAATAAATATATAATGTGCTTATTTAAAATAAAACTTTCAATTCTCAATAGAGGTATATTATGGCTTCATTAAAAAACAAGTTGTCCGAGTTCGTCCAACGTAGAATGGGAATAAATGTATCACGTGTAAAGAAGCGAGGTGAAGAAATTTTTCCTCCATATGTAGAAGAAGAATTCAAAGGATTGTTTGCAGACTATCAAGATGCTTCTATGGTTTCTTGGCAAGGCATGCATGACGCATACAATGCTTCAAAATATATAGCTAAAAATAATATTGAAGGAGACATTGTTGAATGTGGAGTATGGAGGGGAGGTATATCTGCGTTGATGAAGGATGTATTTGTAAAATATGATAAAAGTTCTACTCGTAAATTTTGGTTGTTTGATACATTTGAAGGAATGTCAGATCCTACTGAACATGATTTTAAAGACGGTCGTGGAAATACTTACGAAGATACCTTGGCTCAGTTTAATCGAGAGGCACTTCCAGACGGAGGCAATACTTGGTGTAGGGGTGAGATTGAAGATGTTCGAAATACAATGAATAGATCAAGCAATGAGAAAATCGAGTTAAAATTTATAAAAGGAATGGTTGAGGATACTCTTGATAAAAAAGATTTGCCCGATGAGATTGCAATTTTACGTCTCGATACAGATTTTTATGAGTCTACCAAGAAAGAATTTGAAGTTTTATTTCCTAGGCTAGTGCAGGGCGGAATTTTATATGTTGACGATTTCGGGTCTTGGGCAGGAGCAAGGAAGGCTACTAAAGAATATATAGAAGAGAATGTAAATGATAAATTCCTTTTTCTTAACAACCATAAATATGGCGCCTTAATAGGAGTTAAAGTTTTTGAATAAATTTTTTGCTTTTGGTTAAGAAATTTTAAACTGGAAAACAATTGCCCATCTAAAAGATCCAGGAGCCATGAGATCAAATCCATGATAAAACTGTTCTATAGAATCATATAACAAAGCTGAATTTCGTAGCGGAGATGGAATAAATATTGGTTTTTTAAATTCGTTATCTAAATACAAGCCTGTTCCTCCTGATTTTTCGGGAGTGCTGCCTCCAGCAAGAAGAAAATAAATAAAATTCATCATTACTTTTTCTCCAGGTTTTAAATTTTCAGGAGTAGTAATTGTATCTATGTGAGGCGAAAGAAAAGAACCTTCTTGAGCTCTAGAAAGCGCTATGCTGTATAGAGATGCTTCAGAAGAATTAGTGATACTCTTCACTTTTTCTGACATCTCCTCAGAGTCGAGGAAATCATACAATTTTTGATAAGTAGGATAAATTTCTAAAAATTCCCTACTAGGTCTTTTCATTAGTTTTTTATCTTTGCTGTTGCACCACCTTGATTCATCTGACCATGAATAAAACTTAGATCCATTTTTTGGATAATTAAAAAATACCTCATGAGGAAAAGAATTAGAAAGGCTATCAAAAGTATCTGGGCAGAAAAAATCATTAATAAAAGTAAATTTTTCTGTTTTAAATTGATTTGCAAATAAACTAATATTATTTGAATTTAGATTGCTCCCGAGGTTGATTTTGTCCGGGGGAGATACTTTAAAGGAAGATAGTTTCTTTAATATTTTTTTTCTTTTAAAAGATCTTAATATCTCATATACAGTTCGCTTAATCTTAAATGTAATAGTCACAATTGGCGCTGATTTAAAGCTGTGGAAGAGGCCTCTTTCACTGAGTACGCTGTTAGAAATTTTTATAGCCATATAGTAATTTTTTAAAAAAATTAATTACTTTTAAGATGCATGTTTTTAAATATGTTGCTGCAATGTTGCCAATTTAAATTTGACATGGAGTTTGTAATTTTTTTTAAACTATATAACATTTACAAACATTTGTCCTTTGCTGCTTACATATTTTAAGAGCCTCTTTGTATCAAATTTGAATTAACAATTATATAGTAAATTTTTTGTATATTTTGATTTGAATATCATAGACAATTATTTAATTTGCCGAGCTCTGTTACTTACGAAACGATAGTAATGTCTATGAAAATTAAAAACTTAATTTTGATATAATTTTAATACTATAACTTAGTAGGAATCTTTCTTGAAATATCGTCCAGAAATTGATGGATTAAGGGCTATTGCAGTGCTACCGGTGATTCTTTTTCATGCTGGCTTTGAATTATTTAGTGGCGGCTTTATTGGAGTCGATATTTTCTTTGTTATAAGTGGCTATTTAATTACAACTATTATTATTAATGATATTGAGGCCAATAATTTCAGCATTGTTAATTTTTATGAACGACGTGCACGCAGAATTCTTCCCGCATTGTTTTTTGTTATTTTTGCATGTCTTCCATTTGCTTGGCTTTGGATGCTGCCTAGTCAAATTTTGGAATTCTCTCATAGCTTGATCGCAGTGAGTTTATTCTTATCAAACATATTTTTTTGGCAGGAGAGTGATTATTTCGCAGCAGCAGCAGAAGAAAAGCCGCTTTTGCATACTTGGAGTTTAGCTGTTGAAGAACAGTACTATCTTTTGTTTCCTATTTTTTTATTGTTTGCCTGGCGCTTCAAAAAGAATAGGGTGCTTTGGATGATAGTTATATTTGCATTAATAAGTTTCTTTATTAGTGAATGGGCTTGGCGTAATGGAAAAACAAATGCAAATTTTTTTCTAGCACCTACTAGAGCCTGGGAGCTGTTGGCTGGTTCTATAAGTGCTTTTATTGTTAATAAATATGGAATCAAGAAAAATAATTTTCTTTCTTTGCTTGGACTCATCGCAATATTGCTTTCTATACTTATCTATGATGACACAACCCCATTTCCAAGCGTATATGCTTTGCTTCCAATTCTTGGTGTAGTACTTTTAATTTTTTATGGTGATGAGAAAACCTTGGCTGGAAAACTACTTGGAGCAAAACTTTTTGTTGGCATAGGCTTGATTAGTTATTCAGCATACTTGTGGCATCAGCCATTGTTTGCCTTTGCAAGAATCAAGCTCCTTGAGGAGCCATCTGAGACGATCATGTATTATTTAATTGCTGCATCGTTAATACTTGCTTTTTTAAGTTGGAAATATGTTGAGAAACCATTTAGAAATAAAAAATTAATTAGTCAACGATCAATCTTTCTATCTTCTTTAATGGCAATTCTATTTATTTCATCCATTGGTTTAGCTGGCAATAATTACTACCCAAAGATTAAAAATAATTGGCTTAATAATCAACCAGAATGGACCCAAAAAGCTTATCTTCTTTTATCAAGAACAGATAATTCAATTAATAATTTTGGTGCCCTTAAGGATGGCTCACAAAAATTTTCAGAATGTCGTTTTAATGCTCAGGAGCTAACCTCAGATTTGAAAGAGGTATTGATGGCGTGCAAGCAAAAGCATGGTCCAGGTATATTAATCCTTGGAGACAGTCATGCAGTAGATTTATTTGGAGTGATTTCCTCTAGATTTGACAATGAATTCCTTGTTGGGATCACGCGTCCTGGTTGCAGGCCCCATGCAAATAATACTTCTTGTCAATATGATCAAGTAAAAGATCTTTTATCAACTAATAGTAATATTTTTAACCTTCTGATTCATGAGGAAGCAGGACATTATTTACTTAAGGAATCTAATGGAAAATTAGGCACGGAGTCCATGTTTACAGATTTTGCATATGATGAAAAAGTTAAAAATATTGAGCCTGATATTCGATCTATTCGATCAACGGGTAATTATTTAGAGGAGTTAAGTAACTTTGTGCAAGTAAAGTGGTTCTTACCAAGAGCAGAACCTCACATTAGTGAAAGTCAAATATTACATAAAGGCTGCAAATACAATTACTCATTTAGAGAGAATCAATACCAAATTTTCCAGGAACTAGATGATTACATTATAAATTATCTTATTAATTCTAAATCCTCAGTTCAGCCAATAAGTCAAAATAAAATATTTAATTTTGATTTTCCAGCTGATTATCTAAATTGCGAAAATTTATATTGGAGTGATGGGGATCATTTTTCTGCTGATGGAGAGGTTCGATTTGGGAAAAGATTGCCAAATAATTTCTTATCTATCAATCATGAAGCAGATTAAGTGATTAGGTTGAAGATGATACTCGTATTAAATCGTGAATACTTTAATGCATTGTCATATCATGAACTAAAAATGTTTAGATTTATGGCCAAAAATAAATAAATGCAAAAATTAAAAATTGGAATTATTGTGGACGATATGCATGTTCCAAAATATTACTATGATCTCATTCATAAAATAAATAATAATAATATTTTTTACACGCCAGTCATAATAAATCAAAATATCGGCATTTATAAAAAATTAAATTTAAGTATTTTCTCTCGACTATTGGGGATTGTTAAGGGAAATAGCGCATCCTCAATATTGCGATCAATATTTTCAAGAATAATAATTTTTATTGAAAGTAGGTTTCTTCTAAAGAATGTAATTTATGCAAATTATGATTTAAATGTAAGTATTGATAAAAAGTTTGAAGTCTTGAATGTTAATCCAGATATTTCTAAATCAGGATTTGTTTATAGATATGATAATAACTCTATTCAATCTATCAAGGATTTGGATTTAGACCTAATGTTAAGATTTGGATCAGGTATCTTGAAAGGAAATGTCCTTAAATGTTGTAAGTTTGGTATTTTATCCTTGCATCATGGAGATAATAGGGAATTTAGAGGAACTCCATCTGGGTTCTGGGAGGTTTTCTACTCTAAGCCTTCAACAGGATTTATTATCCAACAACTAACTGAAGAATTAGATGCTGGAAAAGTTTTATATCGTGGAAATATCATGACAGCCTCATACTGGTTAAAAAATAGAGCAAATATCTCTATTAAGAGCATGGTTTTTTTGTATAAATTGCTTGAAAATATTGCAAATAAACAATCGCTTCCTGCCTACGAAGATTCTGCTAATGTTAGTGAAAAATTATATAAATATCCTTCTTTGAAATGTTTAATAAGGTATTTTTTATTAGTTCATGCGCCAGCTGCCATCAAAATACTTAGAAATTTTTTTTTCCATAAAACTAAATTACGATGGCGAGTTTTATTTTTAAAAAATACAAAACAAAATATGAATCTCTGCGATGCTAAAAATATCTTGAATCCTGAGAATAGCTTTTTGGCGGATCCATTTGTTGTTGATAAAGATGATCAAACCTTTTGTTTTGTTGAAGAATTTTGTTACAAAGAAAATAAAGGAAAAATTTCTTCATATATTCTTCATGAAGATGGTGCTATACGAATGGGAACTGCTATAGAGGAGAATTTTCATCTATCATTTCCATATATAATTGAGCATGATCAAGATTTATATATGATTCCTGAATCTGCTTCAAATAGAGATATACGTTTATATAAAAACATTAGCTTTCCAAATGAATGGGTGCTTGAAGAAATTCTTATGAGGGATATTGATGCAGCAGACACTGTAGTTTTTTTTCAGGATAATTATTGGTATATGTTAACTAATATTTGCTCTAGTAATATTTCTGATCATCAATCTGAACTACATTTATTTTCCTCAAAATCTTTAATCTCAAATCAGTGGATGCCTGCAGAAACTAATCCAATAATCTTTAATTCTTTAAAGGCAAGAAATGGGGGTTGTTTTTATCAAAATGGTTATCAATATCGAGTCAATCAAGTGCATGCTAAATCTCACTATGGTCAAGCTTTAGAAATTAATAAAATAATCAATATTTCACCCTCAAGCTATGCTGAAGAAAAAGTGCTAGAAATTACTCCAGATCTCTTGCAAGGAGCTAAATCTACTCATCACTTCGATAAAAGCAAGCACTTTATTGTTTTTGACTGCGCTAAAGAAGAGATAATTTAGAAATGTGTGGAATTTTTGGAGCTTCATTTCAAAATAAACCGATTTCTCATGATTTATTTTCTGAGAGTCTGGAACTTATTCATCATCGAGGACCAGATAGCACTGGTAAATTTTTTGATGATGCGGCCTGTATTGCATTTGGGCATAAGCGATTATCAATTATTGATTTAACTGATCATGGCTCACAGCCCATGAGCTCAATAGACAAAAAATATCAGATAATCTTTAATGGTGAGATCTATAATTTTTCAGAAATTAGGACTAAGCTAAAAAGTTTTGGATATAAATTCTTTTCATCATCAGATACAGAAGTTCTTCTTAATGCATATATTGAATGGGGCGCAGAAGCAGTTAAAAAATTTAGAGGTATGTTTTCGTTTGCAATCTACGACAAATCAAAAAAATAATTTTTTTAGCAAGAGATTGCTCAGGAGAAAAACCATTATTTTACTCAATTGTTGATGGGGATCTTTTATTTGGATCAGAGCTAAAACCCTTATTAAACTTTTCACAAAATTTAAAATTTGTTGATAGAAAAAGTTTTTCATATCTTTTTCAAAATGGATATACGCCTAAAGACAAATCAATATTTAAGCATATATATAAACTTCAACCAGGAAGCCATTTAACTTTTGATCTAACCAAGAGAACACATGTCGTAGAAAAATTTTGGAAGATACTATCAGATAAAAAAAATCTTCAGCTAAATTTAAATGAAAATCAGATGCTTGCTAAGCTCGATAAATGCTTAGAAGATGCAGTAAATTTGCAATTAAATTCTGATGTCCCATTAGCAATTTTATTGAGTGGCGGATTGGATTCAAGTCTCATCACTTCAGTTGCCTCAAGATCGCAAGAAAATTTAAATACATTTACAGTAAGTTTTGCTGGGCATGGATTTTTTGATGAAGCGCCTCATGCTGAACTTATCTCAAAAACATATAAAACCAATCATCATGTTGTTGAAGCCAAAGATATAAATCCTGAAATTATTTCTAAGTTAACGTATTACTTTGATGACCCTATGTTTGATCCTTCAATGATTCCTAGCTTTTTAGTTGCTCAGTCAATCTCAAAAAAATTCAAGGTAGCTTTATCTGGAGATGGCGGGGATGAATTGTTTGGGGGATACAATCATTACACAAAATTAATAAAGCTCAAAAAAATCGCAACCTTGTTACCCTTAGGTCTTCGAAAATATTTAAGTCAACTTTCTCAAAATATTCTTCCAATAGGAACCAGAGGAAGAAAATCTATCGAGCTATTTTCAACAGACTTTTCTTCATCTTATGCAAATGTAAATGAGTTTTTTTCAGAGGATGAACAAGTAAGGTACTTTTCAAGTGAAATCATTGAGAAAGATCCTAACACAGACAGTCCAAGCAAAGGAGCCATCATCTCGTCGAAAGATTATTTATTAAATATTACTATTAATGATTTTAAAAATTATCTTTCTGAGGATCTGCTTGTAAAGATGGATAGAGCAAGCATGGCTAACTCTGTTGAATTTAGGACACCATTTCTAGATAGGAATTTAATTGAATTTGCTTTTAACCAAGTTCCTTCATCATTAAAAGTAGATAAAAACAACAAAAAGATTTTGCTTAAGAAGCTGGCTTCTAGGATCTTACCACCTGCTTTTGATGCAAATCGAAAACAAGGATTTGCTATACCTTTATCAAATTTTCTCCATGAGAAGAGATGGAGAGAATATTTTTACGAAACAATTATTGATTTTGACTCAACTTTATTAAATAAAACTGATTGCTTAAAAATGCTTGACGATAAGAGCCGGCTTTTCCAAAATGCTGGAAGGCTATTTGGTATAATCTTTTTTATTCATTGGATTAGAACTCATAGACCAGAGCTCTAGTCTCGATGGATGCACTCAGATTCATAACTTTTTTCTATTAAATTAAGGTATTTTCTAGCAATAACATTTAAACCAAAATTTTTATTAACATGGAGCAGAGAATTCTTGGACATTTCATCAATCACCTCAGGGTTTTTAATTAACTGAAGAATCTTTTCTTTTAAATCATGAGAATCTCTTGGTTTTACTAAAAGACCATTGTTATTTATGCACTCCCTGCATCCTCCAACATCACTCAGTATTAATGGCAAAGAGTATGATGCAGCCTCAAGAGCGCTATTTGGAATTCCCTCTCCGTATGAAGGCAATATAAAAATATCTGAATTTAAATAGATCTCATCCATTTTTGAGTGCTCAACGAACCCCAAGTATTTTATGTAAGAGGATTCATGAATTTCTTTCATCATTTGCTCAGATATAAAATCTAGTTTGTTCTCTTCATGCTTGCCCGCAATAATTAGCTCAAGATCATTCTCTGCGATAATTTCTCGCGTTGCTTTGAGCAATTCTCTTACTCCCTTAGACTCAGTAAGATTCCCTGCAAAGCAAAATTTGAGAGGGGCGATATTGTCTTGGTTAATTTTTTTATCTATGACTTGCTCTATCACACCATTTCCAAAAATTACCTCAGAATTCCTTTTAGTTGAATAACCTAAAGAAATGAAGATATCTCTATTTTCATTATTTTGAAAAATAAACTTAGATGATTTATTTTTAGCTTCTTTTTTAAATATTAGATTATATAGAATCCTTGCAATTCTATATTTAAGATTCTTGCTCTCAAAAAAAGCTCCAAGACCTGTAATAAGAAAATATTTTCTTTGAAAGAATTTTCTATTTTTTAAGAGAGCACCAAAGATAGAGAGCTCTATAGTTACAAAGAAAATTTGATCATATGAACTTTTATATAGCTCTTTTTTCAATTTATAAAAATATGTCAAATATGAAAAAAAGCTTTTCTCTGAGCGCTGCTTGAGGGGTTTTAATATTATGTTATTTTCTTGACATTTTGTAATATCTTTATTTAATGCTCCCCTTATGTCAGTGATAACTTCAACATCATGTTTTTTTGCTATCTCAGATAGTAAATGAAATCTATGACTCATCAAGAAACTAAATTTATTAATTACAAAACAAATTCTCATTAAAAATGCATTAAATTTTTTTGAAACTTGTATTTACTCAACTTCATGAAAAGCATTTTGTCATGTTACTCTATTAATAAATAAATTTATAAAAAATAATTTAGATTAAAAATTTATGAATGTTAGAGATGCTATACATAAAAGAAAGTCTACTAGAGCTTTTTTAAATAAACCAATCGAAAATTCAAAGATTAAAGAAATACTTGAGAATGCAGCCAGAGCACCGTCTGGAGGCAACTTACAACCATGGAAAGTTTATATTATCAATGGCAGAACTATGCAAAAGTTCTTATCTTTTCAGCATGAATGGACTAAGCCTGAATCTCCTGCATATTCAATCTATCCACCAAAATTAACAGAACCATATAGAACATCTAGATATGAAGTGGGAGAAAAAATGTATTCGCTGCTTGGCATAGGCAGAGATGAAAAAGAGAAAAGATTTGCTCAAGTTATAAAAAACTTTGAATTTTTTGGAGCTCCTGTTGGATTATTTTGTTTTATAGATAGTCAAATGGGTCCTCCACAATGGTCAGATTTAGGGATGTTTTTGCAGTCATTTATGCTATTAGCCACCGAGGAGGGCTTTTCAACATGTGCTCAAGAGGCATGGTCAATGAAGCAAGAAAGCGTAAAAAAGTTTCTTAAAAAGAGCGATGATGATATTCTTTTCTGTGGTATGGCTATAGGATATCCAGATCTAAAAAACCCTATAAATAAGCTTCATACTTCTCGACGACCCATTAATGAATGGGCATGCTTTGTTCAATCAAAATAGAGTTTATTAAGCATTTAATAATGCTAGATCAAGAAAGGGCTGCATAGTTATATCTTGTGTTAAAATCCTTCATACATTAAACCTAATTAAATAAAAATAATGGTTGATCCTAGACAAAATTTTATGAAAGCTCATTCAGTGTGTTTCGTTTTGGCGGCAGAAAAAACGAAAAAATCTGCCATGAAATTATTGCGTTTATTCAAATAGCTCATGAAAGACAATCAATATAAAAACATTGACGAGAAGGTTGTTGCAGATTTTGGTCGTGAATGGAAGCATTTTAATCATAAGCATCTTGATAGTTCAGTACTTGACCAATCATTTAAGGACTATTTTGATATATTTCCAATTGAAAAATTATCCGGTTCTGAGGGGTTTGATATGGGGTGCGGATCTGGGAGGTGGGCTAAATATATTGTTCCCAAAGTAAATTTTTTGCATTGTATTGATCCTAGCAAAGAAGCCCTGGATCAAGCTAAAAGTAATTTAACTAATTTTAAAAACTGTGACTTTGAATGTTCTTCAGTGGATACTTCTATACTTCCAGATAATTCCCAGGACTTTGGCTATTCACTAGGTGTTTTGCATCATATCCCTGATACTAAAGAGGCGTTAAGATCATGCTCTTTAAAATTAAAATCTGGCGCTCCTTTTCTTCTTTATCTTTACTATCGTTTTGATAATAAACCTAAATGGTTTGTATTCATTTGGACAATTTCTGATTTCGTGAGAAGGTTGATCTCAAAACTTCCATACCCACTAAAATTATTTACCTCTCAGATAATTGCCTGTTTAATATATTTACCACTAGCTAAGATTGCAAGATTTTTAGAAATTTTAAATAAAGATGTTTCTAATTTCCCCTTAAGTGAATATCGTTCAAAATCTTTTTATATTATGCGAACTGATTCATTGGATAGGTTTGGAACGCGGTTAGAACAAAGATTTACAAAAAATGAAATCTTTGAAATGCTTCAAGATACTGGCTTTGAAAAAATTACATTCAGTAAAAAAGCACCATATTGGGTTAGTCTTGCTTATAAAAAATAATTTTTATGATCCAGCCCTCTGAGCCAAAAATATCAGTTATCATTCCTTGCCTTGATGGCTTAGAGTACATAGATGACCTATTTAAAGCACTAGAAAAACAAACCTATCCTAATTTTGAAATTATTTTTATAAACTCTAAATGCGCAAATTCTGAAAAAATAGAAAAAAAAATATCTGCATTTTTAGGCCTTGATATAAAAGTTTTTTCTACACCTCCCTTATTTCCTGGTGATGCAAGAAATTTAGGTGTTAAAAAATCTAGAGCATCATTAGTTGCTTTTTTAGATGTTAGAACTATTCCAACTAAAAGCTGGCTTAAAGAAATGTACGAATTCAAGATTTTAAATAACTTTGATATTGTCTTGGGTAAATTTATTTGTAAAGTAGAAACAAATTTTCAAGAATCTGTCCAAGCAATAACATTCGGAAATAATCCCTCTGATTCACTTCCAGGCTCACTTTTATCTATAGAATTGTTCAAAGAAATTGGTGATTTTCTTGAAGGGGCTCGAGCAGGTGAAGATGAGGAGTGGCTCGATAGAGTCTATAATTCTGAATATAGCCTTGGCACTATGAGCTTTTCCTCATTAAATTATGTAGGGCTTCCGTTGCGTTCAAGTGATTTAGTTAAAAAGTGGTTTTTCTATTCCGTGAAAAGTGCACCCATAAATGTAGCCAACTCCCAAAAGGGCGCTTACTTTTTTTTAGCATTTTTGCTTTTAGTTTATTTCTTTTTGAATTGGAATTATATTTTTACTAATGATCAATGGAATGAAAGTGAATATTTTATTCCTCACATCAACAAAATAGTCTGGAGTATCTTTTTCTTAATATACATGTTCTTCAGAGGTATTTTTTTACCATACAAAAAAGGTGTAAATCTTAATTACATTTTTCCTTATAATTGGCTTATTTTGATATACACAGGACTTTTGATTGATTTTAGTAAACTTCCTGGTCGTATTTTAGGGTATTTTTATTTTTTGAAATCTAAATTAACAAACTGAAATGATAAGTTTTTTAAAGTCTCTTAAAATTGTTCTATCGAAAAATGACCTAACAAAGATATATTTTTTATCTTTAATAATGACTTTGGTTGCAGCTGCTGAAGTATTTGGCTTGATCTTACTTTCCTTTTTGATTGTAAATATCAATAGCCTTGACACTAGCTTACTATCATTTGAAATTTTCAATTCACTTATACAAAAATACGATTTTTTAAATGAGAAACTATATCAAGTAGTAGCTTTGGTTATTATATTTTACGCTGCAATTACTAGTATTGTAATCTTCTATACACTCAAGTATGTGACAATAGCTAGTCAAGTTATTGGATCAAAAATTAAATTAAATCTAATACAGAAATTTCTTGAGTTCGAATGGTCATCGCTAATAAATACGCGTAATTCAGAAAATATCTCTCGCATCATAAATGATGGAAATGAATTGGGTACTTTGATTAATTTTTTATTGCACTTATTTTGTAAGTTAGTAATAGCAATCATGATTGTCGGCATGTTAGCAGCATATAATTTATTGCTAACAATATTTATTTCTTTAACTTTAATATCGACTTATCTAATAATCTTTTTCTATTTTCGCCCGCTTGTCGATGATCTTAGTAACAAGGCATCTTCTGCTAAGGATAAAACAGTCCAAATAATCTCTAATTTATTTGGTTCCATGAAAGAAATTATTATTTATGGTAACCAAAAAGACATACTTAATTCATTTATAACTGTAAATGATCAGCATGCTTATGCAATGGGAGAAAACTATTTTTTAGCCCAAGCCCCTAGGACTCTTATTGATACGATGTTGATTGTTTTATTGGCTTCAGCATCAATTTTAATTAACTCTATGAGTTTAAACTCAATAGAGTTTTTTGCTTCCTTTGCAGTATTTGGCATTGCTGCATTAAAACTATTGCCCGCATTGCAGAATATTTTTAATTTCACCCATGAAATAAACATGCGAATGCCATATTTAATCAATACAGTGAATATTTTCTCTGATGATGGATTGCATGATCGTCCCTTATATAGCATGTTGAAAGAAATTGATGATATCGAAAAAATTGAATGTAAAGACGTCACTTTTCGTTATCAAAACTCACATCAAGATGCGCTTAAAAAAATTAATTTATCTATTCATAGAGGTGAAAAAATAGCAATAATTGGTCCAAGTGGGGCTGGAAAATCAACGCTGATCGATGTCCTGCTTGGATTATTGAATCCTAATTCTGGATCTATCAATGTAAATGGTATTAATCTAAATGAAATTAATAAAGTTAATTATAGATCGCTATTTTCTTACGTGCCTCAAAAACTTTATTTGCTAGAGGATACACTTAAAAGGAATATTTTATTTGGAATGGATCTTCAAAATAAAAATATCGATTTAGATGAGGCAGTTGGAATGAGCCAAATATCAGACTTTGTTAAGAACTTGCCTGATGGACTTGAAACGGTTATTGAAGATGGAAATGCAATATTTTCTGGCGGCCAAAAGCAGTGTGTTGGTATTGCAAGAGCGTTTATTAGAAAAAGAAATATGTTGATCTTGGATGAATCTACTAATGCAATGGATGCTGATTTAGAGGACATTATTTTTGATAATATTAAAAAATCTACATTTAAAACTGTGATCTTGATTACTCACAAGCCACGTCTTCTTAGGCAGGTTGATAAAATCATCGTCATGAAAGATAGATCCATTGAGTCAATTGGCACTCTCGATAAACTTTTAGAACAAAATACTTTTGTCAAACAGATGTCTCAAAGTGCAAATATACAAGTTGGATAACTCTCCAGAGCATTGGATGTCATATGCAATCAATATGGCGAATGAAGCTTTTGAAAATAATGAGGTTCCAGTTGGCGCTATAATTGTTAAGGACAATAAGATTATTGGCTGTGGATCTAATTCAGTAATAAAAGATTGCTCCGTTACTGGGCATGCTGAAATAAATGCTATCAAGGCTGCTAGCAATAAATTAAATAATTATCGCTTAGTCGGTTGTGATATGTACGTTACATTAGAACCATGTCATATGTGTTCAAAAGCTATTGTAGATGCAAGAATTGAAAATCTATTTTTTGGTGCATTAGAGCCCAAATCTGGGTCAGTAATATCTGTTGATAATTTCTTTGATTCTAAATTTCTGAATCATAAAGTAAGTTATCAACATGGATTTTTAGACCTAGAATCAAGCTCACTTTTAAGAGCATTTTTTAAATCTAGAAGAAATAAGTAAAGCAAGCTATTTAATTGCGATGCATTCTAATCCGTTCCCTCTTTCGTATACTTCAAAGGAGGCAAAATTAAAATTTTGCTTTAATAAATTATTAAATTTTTTTCTCGTATAGTGTCTTTTATAGTAATCTGTATTTTTATCATGCGTATCAAGCATTGACCATTCAAAATGCTGTTCTTTAGAAAGTTCAAAAATACCATAATAAAAACTTATTGGAGAAATGCGTCTTAAGATGTATTGAATTATTTTATTTTTTCTAAAGCACCAATGAATTGGAAAGAATATCCTGGTTAAAAAGTTAGTAACTTTGACCTGAATACTCTTAGGAAGACTTTTAATTAAATACCAATAGACTAGATACAGCGATAGATAATGACCAATGTGATGCTTGTAGTGGTCAATTATTAAAAACCCACCTCTTTTTAGAACTCGGTTGAGCTCCTTTATGCTCTCAAGAGTATTTGGAGTATGCTGCAAGACACCCAAACATAATGAAATATCAAAAAACTCATCTTCAAAGGGTATTTCTTTTATATCTGCTTGAAATATAGTCAAGTTATCATTTGGCATATTATTTCTAAAATTTGCTTCCACTGCTGAACTATAATCAAAAGAATAAACATGAGCACCATGCTTTAGTAATATCTCTGTAAATCGACCTGCGCCAGAACCAGCTTCTAAAATTTTTTTACCTCTTAGTTCTGTCAAAGGCATTCCCATTGCAGTTTGAAGTCTTTTTTCAGTGATGTTTGTTTTTGTATATGAATCAAGTTGCGTTTTTTGAAATTTATTCCATTGAATTCCAAAAGCAGCAGAGTAATTTTTTAAACTTACAAATCTGGGGATTGAATTTTGAATGTTAAAATTTTCTCCATTTGTGGAGATTAGACTATTGCCATCAAATATAATTTTTTGTTTGCTAGATGGCGAAATAAAATTATTTAAGTCCATAAGTTTTTAATTATCTAGTTTAATTCTATCCAAACTGGGCAGTGATCAGATGGTTTCTCCATTCCCCTAGCAACATAGTCAATACCAGTACTCTTCATTTGTTTTAGTAGATTATTAGAAATTAATATGTGATCAATCCTAAGACCTCTTTTTGGATTATCATCAAACATCCTTGATCGGTAATCAAACCAAGAATAAGTCGACCTCTCTTCAGGATTTTGCTCTCTCCATGAATCTGCAAAACCCAAGTTTTTAATTTTATTCCACATATCAATTTCTTCTGGGAGAAAAGCAGTTTTACCATCGCGTAACCATCTTTTTACATTTTGTTCCCCAATACCAATATCCATGTCTGACGGAGCCACATTAAAATCTCCCATTACAATTAAGTTCTCTTCACTTTTTTTAAGTTTTATGATGTGCTTTTCTAAATCATCATAAAATTTAATTTTCTTTGGAAATTTGCTTTCATGGGATCTATTTTCTCCCTGAGGGAAGTATCCATTCATAATAATTATTTTTTTTCTTTTCCATTTAAACGTAGCTTGAATAAATCGTTTTTGATCATCAGCCGAATCCTCTGAAAAACCTTTTATAACATTTTCAGGCTTTTGTTTGCTTAAAAATGCCACCCCATAGTGACCTTTTTGCCCCCAAAATTCAGGGTGATATCCAATTTCTTTAATTTCATCAACTGGAAACTCTGGATCATTAACTTTAGTTTCTTGTATTCCAATTACGTCAGGATCAATGGTATCTCTTAGATGAATAAGTTGGTGAGGACGGGCTCTTATACTATTAATGTTAAAAGATACAATTTTCATATTTTATGCAGCTTTAGAGGAATAAATGTTTTGATTAAATATTGTATAGTCTGAAAGTATTTCTGCACCTTCATTTAGGAGATAATCATTATCAATATCTATCTCAGAATCCTTATTATTTTTTAAGGTTTCCTTGTTATCATTGAAATCCTCCATGGCTTTGTACGAACTAAAAGTCTCCAAATTAAGAGAGGCGCGTCTCTTGTTTTCTATGTCCAAAGCCCATAACTGCCTTTCTTCTTTTTCAGCTCTTCTATTAGCTATGTTTAAAGAAATTACTTCTTTATTTTTTTGGATTTCATATCTTTTCCTTATATCGAGGATATATTGCAAATTAGGATTCTGATTAACTCTCGACAAATGCCCATCATTTAATTGAGAGATCAAAGATGATCCCATGAAAAATTTCTTAAAACGGACAGGTTTAATTTCATCCCATGGAAGAGCTGTTTCGTATGAGCTTTCACCAATTTCTTCAATATCCCAAGTGCTTGGTAATGTAATATCGGGATGAATGCCTTTGCTTTGCATCCCAGACCCAGTAATTCTATAAAACTTTGATTCAGTAATTTTGATTTGCCCAGAGCTCAAATCATCTAATTTTTGAACAGTCCCTTTGCCGAATGTTTTTTGCCCAATTATTATCCCTCTTTGATAGTCTTGTATAGCTCCTGCAAAAATTTCTGATGCGGAGGCAGAATATCTATCGACCATAACAGCCATTGGCTTTTTCCATATTTGCTTAGCTCTTGCATCTCCCCAGGGTCTTATACTGCCATTACTCTCTTTTACCTGTAGTGTTGCTCCAGAGGATACAAACAATCCAGTTAATTTATTCGCCTCAAAAAGAGAACCACCGGAATTGCCCCGAAGATCAATTAAGACAGCGTCAACTCTTTGATCATCGAATTTTCTTAATATAGTTTCAACATCTTTTGAGCTGCTTCTAAAATTTGGATCTCTATTTCGCCATGCATTGAAATCTATATAAAAAGTGGGTAAATC
>MDSZ01240232.1_pt1 | contig 30036 bp, 26 predicted proteins | sample 811201 | NCBI WGS metagenome assembly MDSZ01 (sample SAMN05326647, study PRJNA326480) | marine metagenome | isolation source: seawater | place: Indian Ocean: North | collected 2010 | reverse complement strand
TTTTTTATTATGAAGTCAAAATTTTTGAATTTATTTTGTTTATTTTTTGAAATTTTATATCCAAAAAAATTAAGTAATTTTTGAATAACTTGTTTAAACATTTTTTAAAAATTTTTTATCATAATTTAAATCTGAAATATCATCATATTCATTCCAGCTTCCTGATAACTTAACTGACGAAATTATAAAATTAGATTTAATTAAAAAATTAAGAAAGTTGGTCATATCAATTTTTTTAAAAATTTGATTATTTAATTTTAAATTTAAAAAATAAATCTTCACTAAATCATTTATTATTTTTGAAGAAAACTTTAAGATACCGACATATCTACCATCGATATTTTTGATATCTTTTGTTTTTTTACCTAATTCAATTATTCTATTTTTTTTTATTTTTAAAGTTTCAGAATCTGTCAACAATTTATTTTTTCTTTTCCAAATTTTTTTCCAATTAACATCTACTACAGTCGAAATTTGAGATTTTGAATCTATCAATTTTTTAATATTAGATTTATTATAAATAATATCTGAATATGAAACTATTATATCTTGATTTTTAGTTTCTTTAAGACAATTGAACAGAGTATAAACCATATTAGTTGATCTATAGTGTCGATTAAAAATATAACTGTAATTTTTACCAAATTTTTTTTTTATCAATTGATTTTTAAATCCAGTTGCAAATATTATATCTTTTTTTTTAAATCCATTTTTAATTAAGTTTTCAACTATATAATTTATTATTGGTTTCCCATTTACTTCTAGAAAACATTTAGGTTTTTTAGAATTCAATCTCGAACCAAGACCAGCGCATAATATTATTACTTTCATTTAGTTTTGAGATATTCAATTAATTTAAACAAATAATATAGGTCTTTTTCCCTCTCAGGGTGCCACATTGAACCTATTATTCTATTTTTTTTTGATATAAACATTTCAATATTTTCGCTTTTATCTATTGCCAACATTTGAAAATCTTTAGATAGATTATTCTTAATAATTCCATAATTATGATAGCTATTGACCGTTAACTTTTCTCGATTTAGAATTTTCTTATCTTCAAAAAAAATTTGATGTCTCGTATTCATATGATTATTAATCTTAGTTAGTTTACCACCAAAAAATATATTAAGTAATTGTGCTCCTCTACAAATTCCTAATATAGGAATTTTTTTTTTAATTGAATTTTTTATTAAATTTAATTCAACCACATTTCTTATTTTTGAGGTTTTTTCTCTACTTAAAACATCGTTTCCTCCTGATAAAATTAATAGATTTATTTCCTTTAGAATGGTTTCTGATATTTTTTTGTGATTGGGTATAAGTAAAAAATCAATATTTTTTTTACTAAAAGCTTGAACCCAATAATGATCTGAAAAATCTATAAAATTTTTAAAATACTTTTTGACATTTTGTGTTAAACCAATCTTTAAAGTCATCAAATATCTTTAACACTAATCTTTTGGTTTTTACAATCAAAGAATATTTTTTGCTCTGTTAATATTTGGCGATAATTATCTTCACCAAAACCTATAATAGCTGGAATCTGTAATTCCTCACATCTTATTGACATATGAGAATTAACACCACCATACTTTGTAATCAAACCTTTAATTTTTTTTGAAAATATCCAATCAAATCCTGGATCGGCGTTTTCAATTACTACAATTTTATTTTTTATATCTTGATGAATATTCTTAGATACAAATACAATATCTCCTTGAACTTTTTTGTCTGTAATAAAATTAGGTTTAGATAACAAAATAGAGGATACATAAAAATCATTTGGTGACACAATCAGATAAGGTAATTTTATGTTTCTATCATAATCATGTCTAATGCCTTTTTTTGATTTAAAATTATTTTTTTTCAACAAAGAATTAATATCTTGTTTAGACAAATTCTTTAGTGAATTTTCTTTTTTATGATAATTTTTTAATATTTCTATACAATCACTAAGTGTTCTTGAAAAAAAATATTTATAGTTTTCCCTTAATTTCATTGAACCAATACAAAAAGAAATTAATTTTTTTGTATCAATTTTGATATTTTCCTTTTTTAAAATTGAATTTAAAGAGTTTGTTTCTTTTTTGCTTAGTAAATTTTTGTCTATGTCAAAAATTAGTAAATTATTAATTGTATAATCATCTAACTTATTAACTGATATATTAGAGTTATATCTTTTATTCTGAATATCATAACTATTAGGTCTTAAGTGATAATATTTGTTTTTAAATTTCGTTTTAGTAATAACTCCGTTTTCTAAATTTTTTTTGTCTAAAATATAACTATTTGAAATTGTATTGAGATTGCTTAGTATTTTAAAATAAGTTTTTTTCGTTAAAATTTTTTTTTCAACCAAAGAAACTAATATTTTTTTTGCTATAAATGCATTTCTTGCTTGTTTAGCAAATGTTTTGATACCCAAATTCTCACATTTATTTAGAAGAATCTTGCAAATATTTAAACTTTGTTTCTTATTATCAATATATTTTTTAATAAGATTTACTCTAAAATTTTCTAATAAAATGATATCTTCATTCATTTTCAAAAAATTATTTTCATAATTTTCTAAAATATTATTTGTAAGATTTTTTAAAGAAGAAAAAAATATTTTTTTTTCATTTTTATTTAAAAAATCATAATCTTTATCAATCTCCTCCTTTAAACCAAAATAAAAGCAATTTTTAGTTATTTCAAATTCAATCTTGTCATGATTATAAGATTCTTTAGTTAATTTATTTATCCAATAAGAATTTATTTTATTTGAAATATTTAAACTTAAATTACAAGGCAATAAAGAATGAAAAGATAATCTTAAGTCAACATAAGGTTTGCCAGAAAAAGAGTATATGAGTTTAGGTTTTAGAACTTTGTTATAACCCATTTCCTCTCTTGCTTTTGCCCAAACTGAATTGGTAACTAATTTTTTATAAAGTGAATAAGAAAATTTACTAGGTTGAAAGCCTATGATTTCAGCAGGATTCCAGTCTGGCATTAACCCAAAAATTGCCTTTTTCCCATATCTTTTATTTCTAAAAGAAATTTTGTTAAATTTTTTTTCATATTTAATTAAATAAGATTTAAATTTATTTTCATTGATTGGCTTCCATTTTTTTTTTGTTGATAAAGGTCTTATTTGCAAAATATTGACAACGTAATTTTTTGTAACAGCGAATTCAATATCCAATCCCTCATATTGATAATTTTCCTCAATTTTTTTTACTGCAAGAATTATATTTTTAAAAATTTTTGATCTTAGTTTATTTATTGAGTTTCTATTTACATATAAAACTCTGTAGCCAAATTTGTCTCCTGCAGTTACTGATGAAGTTGAATTAGAAATATTATTATAATTTATAGTGTAATAAGGAGCTCCGTCAGACAAATTATAATTTGTTACAACACCACTACAAATAGAATTGTTTATAAGATTTTGTACAATTACTTTGTTTTTTAAAGACGGACTTTTTTTTTCAAAATTTTTATATTGAAGTATGAGTTTTTTAATAAAAAAAGATAAATTTTTTTTTTCATTATTTATATTAATGTAACTATCAAATTGACCTGCCATGGAAGATTTTGAGTTATCTTCTTTAAAAAAAGAAGATCTAATACATATCTTTCTATTAAGATTTTTGATAATTTTTTCAATAATTTTTTCTTTTTCATTTTTCCATTTTTGAAGATCAAAAAAATAAAATTTTGGAATTACAAAATTTTTTAAATTTAATTTTTCTAAATTTTCTAAATTTTCTGCTTTATCTGAAAAATATTTCATAATATTTAATAAATTTTAATTTTTTTAAATTTTTGATGCTTTAGAATTTTACTTATATTTTTCAAAAATTTTTTTTTTGAATCGTTATTTGTTATAACTAAATCAACATTTTTTGGTTTAATAAATTTAATATTTATGCCAACTACATTTTTTATTTTTTTTTTTAGGGCATTTTTATACAAATCTTTATAATCTCTTTTTTTTAATGCTTCCATATTTGCATCAATAAATATGTGCATAAAATTTCTCAAATTTTTTTCACACCATATTCTGTACTTATTAGAAGTCAAATTTGCTGAAACAATTAAATTGATTTTTTGATCACTTAAGAATTTTACAAATGATATCAATCTTTGGGCATTTTTATCCCTGTCTTTCAGAGTATATTTTAAATCATCATTGAATAGATTTCTAAATTTATCCCCATCCAAATGAACAAAATTTCTTTTTAATTTAAGTTTGAGAGCAGTTGCAATTGTTGTTTTCCCTGCTCCTGAAATTCCTGAAAACCATAAAATCATATTTTCTTAATTATTTTATTAGCTATAAATTTATTTCCAGTTTTATTTAAATGTCCACCATAGTTATCTTTGATATATAACTTTTCAACTTCTTTAAGTTTAATTAAATCTTGAGTCATATCATATAAATTTAATTTCTTTAATTTTGACAACTTTTTAAAAAAAAAGCTTGAGTTACTTTTTTTTCCATAAAGTTTCAAATCTAGATATTGAGGAGTAACTATAAAATATGGTTTTATTTTCTTCTTTATTAGAAATTTATTAATTTCTAAAATCAAATTTTTAAGTAATTCTTGAAATTCAGGATTATTATAATATTTTTGAGATTCTTTGATATTTCTTAAAATTATTATATTAACTGCATCATTATAAAATTTTATATTTTTACTAAATTTATATAAAATTAAGTTAAAAAATATTAAAAAATTTTCATTTAAATTTTTTATAAATGAGAGGCTAAATGGGAAAGAAAAGCAATATTTTTTAAATTTATTTTTGTAAAAAAAATCTTTTTTTTTCAAGTTGATAATCAAACTCTTTAGGTTAGATAACTTCAATTTTTGTAAATGATCTTTTTCTAAAATTAATTTTCCATTTTTATAAATAAACTTTGGCTTAAAACCAAATGTATTACCAAATTCTAAAAAATGTTTCCAATAGGATTGGATTCTTAATATTGTTTCTGGAACAAAAATAATAAAGACTAATTTTTCTTTATTAATTGATGTTTTTTTTATTTTTAAGAAAACTTGATCTAAACCATAATTACCAACACCATAATTTGAGATTTTTTTTCTTAATTTTTTTTCAGCAAAATATTGAATAGTTTCATTATCATTAGAATATCTACTCATAGAATAAGAATCTCCAAATATTGAAATATTAGAATTTTTATATTTATTACCTGTTATTCTTGAACCGTGTTTGTCAAAGTTATATTCTATTTTTTTGTTAGAGATATTTTTTTCAATTTTTTTTCTTTTTTTATTATCCCAGCCAAGATCTTTATCAAAAATTTCTTTATTGTATTTTTGTATTTGTTTTTTACTAAAATTAGGAAAAATATCTTTTTCGTCAACTAACCAACTAAAATCTAATTTTAAAATTCTAAATACAATATAAATTATTATTTCAATCAAAATAAAAGAGATGAGTAATTTATAAATTAACATCAAATAAATTTAATTTTTTGGCCAAAGTAGATATTCGGCTAGTTTATTTTTAATAATTTTTAATTCATGTTTAGATAAATTTTTTTTTGCTTTAAATATATTTTTTTCTGATGCACTTAAATCATATTTAAATTCTTTGTTATTTTTTAAGCCTAAAAAATTTAATAAATTCTTTTTTTCATTACTGTGGTTTAATATAAAATTTTCATACTTAACTATCTTTATATCGCGTGTTTTTTTTAACATTTTAAATCTACTCATAATTGTTTGATACCAATCAATAAAGGCATTAACATCATGTCCTGGATATGAAAGCGATTGTCTTTTTTTCATACTTGAAAAAATACTTCTAGGATCTCTAATTACGAGAATTACCTTCGCATTTTCATAAAATTTCAAAGAAGAAACAGGATTCCAGAAATTTGCACCTTGATCAATTACAACTTTTTTTTTAAGGGAGTTGTTACAATATTTTTCAATAAGATTTCTAGCTTCCTTTAAAAATATATTTTTATCAACAGGCAAGACCATCTTAAACAATTTCACCTCTTGAGCAGACTTAAATCTACTTGATAATTTCCATAAAATTCTATCTCTTTTATTCAGTCCTAATCTATAAAATTGAGGCAAACCATAATATTCTAATTTAATTATTTTTTTTTTAAACTTATCAATTAAATTGAAAAATTTTCTATCATATACAAAAACCTTTTTTTTATCCTTTAAAACAGAAAACTTTTTCAATTTCTCTACATAATTATTAAATTCATTAAATACATATGAGGAATTTGTAATACTAAAATTCTCATAAAAACCATTATACAAACTTTCTAAACCTCCTGGATCATGAACAAATCTAAATTCTGCTTGATGGTTTCCTTTTTTAAATTTTTTGAATGGCGTTTCAAAGTCATGACAACTTAAAAGAAAATCCGAAATTAAACCTGAGCCACTTAAGCCAGGACTACAAGTAATTATTTTCAATTTATTCATTTTGAATTCTTATATGTTTTGTGATAAAGTTTGATCACTTTTGTCTAACAAAGCTATATTGTCTTTTATCCTGTATATATAATTATTTTTTTTACTAATTAATTTATTTCCTTTTTTAAGTAATTCGTCATGATTAATGGGACAGATAAAGTTATTTTTTATTATTTTGTTTTTTTTCTTTTTTATTTTTTTCAAAATAACTATTTCAGTTCTTGTTGTATAATAAGAAAAGTTTATATGATTTCTATAAAGTGGTTTTAAACCAATTTTTCTAAAATGGTCATCATTTATTCTGGTATATCCTTTATTAAATACATTGGCTTTTGATGCCTCTGTTGAAAACTCATAAGATGGTTCTATTATCACTACTAGTTTAGATGACACTCTTACTAATTCTTTTACACTTTTTAAGAATAGACTTGGTACTTGCTCTAAACAATTTGCAGTATATACAATATCAAAAGAATTATCTTTAAATGGTATATTTGAAACATCTGCTCTTGCAATATGTTTTGAAAATATTCCTTTTTTATTTAAGTACCTTCTCCCAACTTTGAGCCGTTTAAAAGAAATATCTATTGCACCAAAATAAGTAGGTTTTTTTTTAATTTTTTTGTAAAATGTAGCCAGTGTTGTCAACTCACCCGCACCTGCCTCTAAAAAAGACTTACATTTAAATTTTTCATATATCTTTTTTAAACACTCACAGTAATAATGAGTTATCATTCCTTGACACTCATAAACATTATTTAAATCATCAACACCAATATATCTTAATTTTTTTTTATTTCTGTGATTATGAATGTATGAACCAGCAATATTTTCATATTTCCTGTGAACATTTTCTAAAGATCTTGGGTTTGTTATAGTTATTAAATGAGACAAATTTAATAAGCTAATAATTTTGATAATTATTCTTTTTATATTTTTTTTGAAATAATTATAAGGAGTTATATTAAATTTTTTATTTATTTGTAAAATTTCTTTTTTTGATAATTTTCTTAAAATTTTAACATCATTTTTATTAGGAACCAGTAATTTATAAATGTCTTTCATCTTTCTTTATTCTAAATATAAGAATTGAGTGTCTTCTTTCATCTGGAGAATATTGTTTCGCATCAAAATTAAAATAGACATGATCTATATTCTCTTTCATTTTATCAAGAATTTGGCTCGTACTTTCCAAAACATTATCTGGTTTATCAAACTGACGAACTTTATCTTTTTCTTTGGGAATGTAGGTAAAACCTATACTAATTATTCCTTTGTCATTAGTAATCCTTAACATTTCATCTAATGCAGTGCCAAAATTATTACTGTAAGACAAAACCCAACCACAAATAAGTATATCAAACTCATTATTCATATAATTAGTTTTATGAATATCTCCTAAGTCAACTTTATTTGAATAGCTAATCAAATCTATTGCTTTGATATTTCTCCACTCAAATCCTAAACTTCTTATCAAGTAAAGTTCTCCCTCATTTCTTGGTCCAATTGATAATAACTTTGCTTTTTGAAAATTAATAAAATCTAGTGACTTTAATGGGTAAGTAATAGAAACTGTTTTGGATCCATCAAATTTTCTGTAAGTTTTTTTTAAATTTTTTATATCTTCTGCAAAATGCATATTGTGACTTATGACTGTATGTTTTTTATTATCTCTATTAATTATTATATGCTCATCAATTTTCTTATTCTCATTAATAAAAAATTTGATGTTTTTTCTTATGTGATAAAAATAAAAAAATCTCATAAGTACCCATGACGTTCTAAATAAATCTATTTTATATAAATCGGTAATTAAGTTATTATATATTTTGATAATGTGTTTCATTTTAACTTTAAGATATTCTTTATTTACATTAAATTATTTAAAAGTAAAATAGATACTATTCATATACAAATGCTTAATATTGATGAATAAGTTATCTACATTTCTTAGTTTAAAAATATTCAAAATAAGAAAACCAATTGAATTGGTCTTATTTGATAAATTGTTCTACAAATTTATCACAAATTTAAAAAATGCTTCAAATACAATATTAGAATTTCATAAAAATGGATTTGTAAAAATTAATCCTAATATAAGTGAAGAAGTAGACATAATTAATAATAATTTAGAAATGGATAATTCTCAAAAAGAACCTCCGTATAAGTTTAGGATTAATAAAAAAGTGGATGAAGCAATAAAAAAAATTATCAACATAAAAATCAAAAAAGAGATACAAGAACTAGAAACCTATTTTAATTCTAAGATTTTTCCTGCAATGGTCCATCTCAGAAGGAATACTTACTATAAAAAAATCGATGCATCTCAAGAATATTACTCTGATAATTTTCATAACGATGCCTACGTGCTTACTCATTTTAAAATATTTTTCAATCTAATGGATGTTAGAGAAAGTAATGGTCCTATGCATATTATATCAAAAAGAAATACAGAAAAGTTTTTTAAAAAAATAAATTATAAAGATCGCTCGAATTACAAACAAAATATTTTTGACTCTGATCTTTTATACAGTAACACGGGTCAAAAATGTGAAACATTAATTTTTGATCCAACACAGTGTTTGCATAGAGCAACAATTCCCACTGAGGGAAATTATAGAGATTACCTTACAATCACTTTTGTATGTTTGCCTAAAGATAAGCCAATAACAAACGAATTGATAAATAAAACAGATATATATAAATACGAAAATAATTCACTTTTAAGATTTGTAAAACCGCACGGACTAACAAGCACTTTTAAATTGTTATCCTTATACTTATAAATTAAAAAATAATTAATGAAAAAAAAATATATAGTGCTTGGTATTAATTATGGTGGTCATGATACATCTGCTGCATTAGGTGTTAATGGGGAAATCGTTTCAGCCTGCGAACAGGAAAGATATGACAAAATTAAACATACTAGAAACTTTCCAATAGACGCGATTTATGATTGTTTAAATATAGCTAAAGTCAAAATGAAAGATGTTGATGAAGTTGCAATAAATCAAGATTATTACGAAATGGTTAAGAGAATATATCTTGAGCCTGCTTTAAAAAACAAAGATAGATTAAAATTTTTAATTAATGACATAGAGAGAATTAAAGTTTATGACAAGATTAAAGATTTTGTTCGAGAGAAATTAAATTTCAAAAAAAAAATATCAGAGCATAGACATCATTATTGTCATCTTACTAGTGCGTATTATCCGTCTGGTTTCAATAAAGCTTTAATTATTAGTAATGATGGAATTGGAGAGAATGAATCAGGAATGATTGGAATTGGTCTTAATGGAAAAATTTCTGTAATTAACTCTGGACCAAATTTTCCCCATTCATTGGGATTATTATATTCGGCTTTAACATTTTATTTAGGATGGAAACACCATTGCGATGAGGGTATAATAATGGGTTTAGCACCTTTTGGAAATCCTTATGCTAAACACAAGGGAAAAAAATTCATAGAATACTTTAATGAAATTATAAATGAAAAAAATCAAAAAGATTACACTATAAATACTGACTGGATATCTTATCATTTGCAAAGAGATACATGGATAAGTAACAAATTTATTAAAACTTTTGGCAAACCAAGAAAACCTGGCTCTAAAATTAAACAAATTCACAAAAACATAGCTGCAGCATTACAATTAAAACTTGAACAAGTAGTATTAAAAAAACTTAAATATTTTAAAAAAAAATATAAAGTCAATAATCTTGCTATTTCAGGTGGTGTTGGGCTTAATTGTTCTTTAAATGGTAAAATTGAAAAATCAAAAATTTTTAAGAAAATTTTTGTACAGCCTGCCTCTGGTGATAGTGGGACAGCTATAGGAGCAGTTTATTCTGCGTTTGAAAAAAAATATAAAAATAAGATAAAAATTCAAAAAAGGAATAATTCTTATTTAGGAAAAAACTATAGCAGTAGAGAAATTGAAGTTTTACTTAAGAAAAAAAAAATAAAATATAGAAAACCAAAAAAAATCTATGATGAAGTAGCAAATTATATTGATGCAGGTAAAATTATAGCTTGTTTTCAAAAAGGGGCAGAATTTGGTCCAAGAGCACTTGGAAATAGGTCAATCTTATGTAAGCCTTATCCAAAGAAAATGAAAGATTATTTGAATTTAAGAGTAAAGTTTAGAGAAAATTTTAGACCCTTTGCTCCAGCAGTTTTAGAGGAAGACTGTTCAAAATATTTCCATATTAACCAAGAGTCACCTCATATGTTAATTGCATGCAAAGCAAAGAAAAGTAGCGAAAATAAAATTCCAGCTGTTATCCATATTGATAAAACATGCAGAGTTCAAACTGTTTCAAAAAAAAATAATTTAAATTTTTATAATTTGTTATTAAGCTTTAAAAAAAAAACCAATTGTTCAGTATTATTAAATACTAGTTTTAATGTTAAGGGACAACCTATCGTAAATAGTTTTGAAGATGCAATCAAAACCTTTAAAAAAACCAACATTGATGTATTATTTATTGACAAATTTATTGTGACCAAAAAAGACTAGTTTTGAATACTATTTTTTTTGCAACAGATTTGTGAAAATTTAATTCCACAATTGTTATAATTTTCTTTCAATAATTTAAAATTGTATTTTGGAAGTTTTTTCTGAAAGTAATTGTAATCTAGTATAATTCTATCTGGATAAGATATCTCATGTATAGACCTTAAAAATTTAATTTTATTATTAAAATTAAATATTTCTGCAAAATATAAAAAATTTGGATTTATCAAATTTATAAGTTCCAATATTTGATCAATTTTTTTTTCGGCTGTATGAAGTTGGGACATGGTAAATTGGGTTAATATTAAATCAATTTTCTTTTCTTTTACTAAATTAAATATTTCTTGTGCATTAATATCAATATTAAACAAATGTATGTTATCAATTTTTTCTTTAACACAAGATGATTTTCCAAAATTAATAAAATTAACATTAAAATCTGTTCCATAAGTATTTTCAATATTTTTACAATTTAAAGAAATAACCTTTAAAATTCCTCCAGATGCACATCCTATCTCTAAAATATTTTTGATATTATTTTTATTGATTAATTCAATTAAAGGACTCAAAAATGTGTCAAAACCTTTTTTATTCCAATAACTTTCAAGAGTATCTTTTTTAAATTTTGTTTTCCAAGTATGTTCAAAATTAGAATTAGTTTTGCTCTTTTTATCTATTTTGTATATTAAATATTTTACAAAATTTTTTGAAAAATCAATTACATCAAATTTGTTTGAATGTTTTTTCATTAATGAATTGAATACATTTTTAATTGTCTAAATTATCTGAAATTTAAATTTAATTTTATTACTAATATTCATTTTTTTTTTAATTAATTTAATTCTTCTTTTTTCCTCAGTTATAATTTGATTTAAATTCTTTTTCTTTTGATCAATAGCATACGGTTTAATCCAACTCGCAAGTTCAGATGTGGGAAATGTCTTAATATTTGAAACTTCTGTATTGTCAAATTCACTGTATTTATTTATTGTTTTATAATTCATATATCGCATCTCATTAAAACAAACAAATTCTATAGTTCTAATGTCATTTTTTGTTAAAGTTGACTTCCATTTTTCTTTTGCTTTAATGTTATTATTTTTTAAAAAATTTTTTTTTAATTTGCTCATTTTTTTAAAATTTTCTTTAGATGAAACAATATATTTTTTACCTTCATAAGAAAAAGAGGAATTTTTTTTCCAAGGTTTTCCTAAACCATCCAGATATTTATCTTCGTTTAATAAATTTTCACTAAATTTTATTTCAAGAAAATTACATATTTTTTTAAAATATTTTTTTTTATTTGAGATTAGATCTTCATACTTAAGAGATAATAGTTGATCTTTAAAATTTTCTTTTAAAAAATTTTCAATAAAGATAGATTTTCTCCACTGTCTTGCTACGAAAATTGGAGGATATTTTTGCAGCATCGCATTTCTTGAAGCCAATATCGATCTTGGATCTCTAGTTATTATTATTGATTTTGATCCTTTAAAGGATCTGAGAAATGGAGCTACCATCTCATTTGTCCAAACTTCTTTAAAGCCTATAAGTTTATTATCTTTATTATAAATCTTATCTATATGCTGCATAGCTTTTCCAATAGCCTCAAAATAGTTTTTACAATTATTAAAACCTTTAAATGATGAAGTCCAATTACCATTTTCAAAAGGAAGATTTTTTTTTTTAATCAATTTAAAAATTTCTTTACCAACATCTTCATTTAATTTTCTCTTAAAATCTGAGTTTAATATTGATTTCAATAAGTCAGTATTATTGTCAAAATAATCTTCTAAAGGAGAAAATCTCTGATTTTTTTTTTTATATTTATTTTTAGCTAAATCATATCTGAAACTATTGAAAATTGGTGCTATAGGATCACTTTCAAATGATATTTCTGGATGAGAATTTAAGGCTCTGGCTAGCCAAGTAGTCCCTGATCTAAACAAACCAGTTACAAAAATTGATTGTTTCATATTTGAATAATATTAAATAATTTCCCAAGTTAATGGTTCATCTTTACTTATATCTTTTTTTGTTACTCTTCCCTCAACTAAATTTAAATATTTTGGTAAAATTCCTCCTGCAGGACCTTTAATGGTTAAATAACTTTTTCGAATTTTCATTCCTTTGGGAATACTTCTATTTGCATATATACATTTTCTTTGAGAATTAATTACAACATATTCACTTGGTTGAATTTTTTTTTGCCCATCTCCAATAATTTTAACGAAATTTTTAGAAATTTCTGATAATTTTTTCATCTCTTGTGGTTCTGAAGATAAAATATGATCTGGTCCCTCATAAAGTTTACTTAAAGTGAAATGCCTTTCAATTATATTTGCACCCATTCCTAAAGCTAGAACCGACATTTCAAGTCCAGGATAATGATCTGATAAACCCACTGGTATGTTATAAATATTTTTTAGAGTTTGAATTACTTTTAAATTCATCTCTTTTTCATCCGCTGGGTATGAAGAAAGACAATGTAATAAAATTAAGTTTTGGTTACCAGTTTTTTTAAAAGTGTTTACTGCATCTTCAACTATTCCTAAGTCACTCATACCAGTAGATAAAATTAATGGTTTATTTGTATAACCAATTTTTTCAATTAAAGGTAAATTCACACAATCTACTGAAGCAATCTTATAGAAAGACACATTGATTTTTTCTAAAAAATCAACATCTTTTAATGAAAATGGAGTTGAAAAAATTTCAATTTTTTTCTTTCTTGCATAAATAAATAATTTTTTAAATTCTAGGTAAGAAAGTTGAAGCCTCGAAAACATTTCATGAATATCTTCCCTTAAACCATCTGCTTTTTCAGAGTACTTAACGCTTTTAACTTTTTTTGACACTCTAGAACTTGCGTCAAAAGTTTGAAATTTTATTGCATCACAGTTGATCTTTTTCGCCTCATCTATTAATTTTTTTGCAATATTAAAGTCACCATTGTGATTAAGTCCAGCCTCAGCTATTAAAAAAGGTTTTTCATTTTCACCAACTAGTTTTGTGCCAAGTTTAACTTTACTATTAAGACTATTAAAATTTATATTTTTTTTCACCTGTAAATAATCATCATTTTTTTGCTCCAAAATGTCAACTAAATCCATCGATTTATGAAATAAAATTTGGCTGTCAGCATAATCGAACTCACCACCCGTACCTAAAGAATATAATTGATTATACTTTTCTACTTCTTGTCGTGTTCTTGCCAATTCAGATTTATAATTAACGAACTGAACAGGGTATACAAAATTCTCTTTGTTTTCTGATATTCGATCTACTTCTTTTATATTTTTTACTATTTTTAATTTTAGTAAATCTTCAATAACTTTTTGAGAAAGTTCTTTAAAGTTTAAATTATCTATATAATCATTCTTTTGAAAAGTAATCTCGCAAGTAATATAAGTTTTACCTTTTTTGGAAACAGTTCTTGTCATAGTACCTGTCTCAGAAATTCGGTTAAAAATTATATTTTTATCTCCAAAATAAAGCCAATTTACATTTTTTGGAAGCACCCTTTCTTTATTTAAAGAGACATATACAGACCTTATTCCTCTAAACTTTAAATTACTTTTATAACCTAAAAGTTTGCTAGTTAGAGTAATTGGAAGTGTTGATAAAATAATATCATCTTTATCAATTTTTACTTTTATTTTTTTATTTATTACCAAATAGTCGATGTTTCTATCTGAATGAGAAATTCCGGTAACTTTTTTATTTAAATAAATTTTTCCATTAAATTTTTTAATTTTTTTTGCAATCTTATTATAGAAGTTTCCAGTTCCATATTTACTAACAGCAGTATATTGTTTTTGAAAAAAAGGCTCAATTTTTTTTGTTATTTTTACTCGTTTTGGAGCCCAATCAGCAGTCATTTTTTCAGTAGATATGCCCCAAACTTTTTTTGGATATTTATTAAAAAACATGCTTGTTAAAGTTTTTCCAACTTGATTTTCCACAAATTCTTTAAAATTTTTTGCTAAATGTTCTTTATTTGTATTTTTTAATTCATCTAAAATTTTTTCTTTTAGTTTTTTAGGATATTTATTAATTGCTTGAAATGAAATCGGATAAGAATATGCATCATTCAAATCATTTTTGATTACATTTTTTGCAAAATATGTTCCCTCTTCAAGAATTTCTGAAAAGTTATCTTTCCAAAACTTTATTAAATTTTTATCATAAGTGTGAAATATATGTGGTCCGGTATCTAAAATATGTCCATTCCATTTCCAGCTTCTACACATGCCACCTACTGTACTCTGCATTTCATAAATTTTTACTTTCCAATTTTTTTGGGATAAAAGCCAACCAGATATTAAACCAACAGGTCCTGCACCAAGAATAATAATATTTTTTTTCATCAAACTATTTTTTTAATTTCTTTGAAAATATTTTCCTTATCTTTTTTTAAAATTCCTTTTACTTTGCCATTATTATCAATGAGACCATATATTATTTTTGGTCTTAAAGGATCATCAACTATGATATCTCCCTTTTTACCAAGCAAACCAATTGTTATAAAGTTAAAATTTTTGATTTTTTTTCTAATAAAATTTTTTTTGTTCCACTGACTTCTATTATTAATTTTTTGTTCAATTAATTCATTAAAAGCATTTGATACATCAAGTCGAAATATTCTGACTTCATTATTTTCTATTAATTTATTTAATATATCTTTTGAAAAAAGGTTTTTTCCAATTTCTAAAAAAATTACATTTTTTTTAAATAAAGTCTCGCCATTTGTAAGTATAATTTTAGAGCTATTTGAAGCATTTATTATTACATCAAAATCAGACAAATTTTTATTAATATTTTTTAAATATTTAACATTATTCATTGTTGCTTTCGGTTTTACTAAATTAATTGCTGAGACTAATTTTTTAACTGTAAAATTATTTTTACTATAAATAAAAACTTTCACACCTCTTTCGATAAGTTTTAAACTAAGCTTAAATCCAATATTACCTGCACCAATTATAAGAATTTTTTTATTAGATACGTTTCTAATATCTTTTGCAAATAGTAATTCCATTAAATTTGATGCAGCATCAACTGTAAGGTCATTTGCTTTAAAATAAAAAATTTTTTCTAAATAAAAATTTTCTCTTACTGTACGTTCTATGTTAACAGCTCCTTTTTTTCTTTTTTGTATAAATGCTTTTTTTTCTGTATCTACAAATAAATAATCAATATTATTTCTGGCAAGTTTACATATCTTTTTTGTAGTTATGTCATTATAAACAACTGCTCCACCATAAATGCATGTTGGTGATATCCTGAGAGGAGTTAGATATTTTTGAAATTTTTTATCCGCAGTATTTGAAATAATAAAAGCTCTATTTTTTTTTTCTTTTATAGATATTTTATTTATATCTTGAAGTAAAATTTTTAAATTTTTAAAGAACATTAAAATTGTTATATTGTTTTTATACTAACTTATATATAAAACAATTTAAGGCAAAAATTAAAAATGAAAAATAATTTAAAACTTTGGAATTATGCTAATAAAATTATACCTGGGGGTAATGGATTATTATCAAAAAGACCTCAGAGATTTTCGCCTAAAAAATGGCCAATTTATTACAAAAAAGCTAAGGGAATTTTCTTATGGGATCTTAATGGTAAAAAATTAATTGATATGTCTATAATGGGAATTGGTACATCTATATTAGGATATGCAAACAACCAGGTCGACAATTTTGTAAAAAAAAAAATTACTGAAGGAGTAAACACTACTTTAAATTCGATTGAGGAAGTAAAGCTCGCAGAGGAAATTTTAAAAGTAGATAAATTTGCAGATCAAGTAAAGTTTGCTAGAAGTGGTGGTGAGGCAGTTTCTATTGCAATAAGAATAGCAAGGGCAAAAAATAAAAAAACTAAAGTAGCATTTTCAGGATATCACGGCTGGCATGATTGGTATATCGCTGCAAATCTTAAAAATAAGAAAAATCTTAATAATCATTTGCTTAAAGATCTTAATCCAATTGGTGTACCAAGAGAACTTAAAGGAACGAATATACCTATTAGATTCAACGATCTTAAGGATCTAAAAAAAAAAATTAATTCTAACACTTTAGCTGCAGTAGTAGTAGAACCTGGTAGGTTTAATTATATGAATAAAGATTTTGCAAATAAACTCAATTATCTATGCAAAAAAAATAAAATTTGTTTAATAGTAGATGAAATTACTTGTGGTTGGAGGTCAATGTTAGGAGGATTATATAAAAAAATTGGACTAAAACCAGATATTGTAATATATGGAAAAGCTTTAGGTAATGGTTATGCTATATCATCAATTGTTGGTAAAAAAAAATATCTAGAGCAAGCAAACAAAGCGTTTATTTCTAGCACAGCATGGACTGAAAAGGTAGGCTTCAGTGCAGCAATACAAACTATTAAAGTTTTAAAGAAAAAGAATTTCAATCAAATTAAAAATTTAAGTAATCTTATTAAAAAGGACTGGATATTTTATGCAAAAAAACATGGTATAAAAATAACAACTAATAATTACTCATCTATACCATCATTTTATTTTAATCATGGAAATAAAAATGACGAACTTTATACACTGTATACAGATTTTTTTTTACAAAAGGGAATATTGGCAACAAATTCTATTTACTTAAGCTTTGCTCATTCCAAAAAAAATATTACAAAGTTTAGGAGTAGTTTAGACATAGTTTTTTGGAGACTAAAAAAATATCTAAATAGTAAAAAAAAAATGTCAAAAACATCAATAAGAAAATATAACTATTAAAATTTATATAATTCTAGATTTTTTTTTTACAAATAAAAAAACAATTTTTTCCAAATTCATAAATCCTAACTTGATTTATTTTTCCTATGTTAATAAAAAACTCTTCAATTTCTTTTTTATTTAAGCCATTTAATATTTTTTCATCTGTTGATCTAATAGCAGATTGAAATAGTTTTGGGTTGTAATATCTTATTTTAAAAACTTTGAAAAAAAAATCAGATATTTTGTATATAGGAGAAAGTAATAAAATTTTGAATATATTTATTTCTGATATTCCAGAATATATTTTTTCAACTTCGTTGAGAATAATTTTTGAAGTAATATTCTTATTTTTTCTTAAGTTATTTATGTGTAGAGTCAACATCTTATTAACTTTTCTAGATCCTTTCAAATCTTTATGAGTTAAAATTTTCTTTACCAAATTTTTAACAGAATTTTTATTTTTTGCCTCAGTGCCCATATAATCAAAAATCCTTTTTTTATATTTTAAATCACCAGGTATAAAAGAAATAATTGGTATTTTGTGAAAAAACGCATGTAAAGCAGAAGAAGATTTAGAGTTAATTAAACATAAAGCTTGTTTCGTTAAAGCATTTATATCGCTCTCTGTGTTTATAAAAATATTTTTTTTATTAAATAGTTTATCATTTAAAAATTTTCTCCAATCATCCAAATTTTCTGAAGGATGAGGTCTAATTACAATTGTTATTTTTGGAAAATGTTTATTTAAGTAAATTATAAGATCTCGAAATTTATAATTCATCTCTAAAAAACCTTTTAGGTTTTTAAGCCTTAATTTTTTTTGTTTATTTGTATAAAGTTTCATAAAAGAAGCATCAGAATTAATATAATTCTTAATTTCTTTTTTTGATGTAAGATGGGATGTTGTAATTAAAATATATTTTTTACTATAATACTCTTTTATTTTATTAATCTCGGTGGAATAAATTTTATTAAAAATTTTTTTATTACAAACTTCAAATCTCAAACCTCCCGCAATAACAAATTTTTTTTTAAATTCTAAATATCGATTTGAACAATTTTTATAGTCAAATATTCCCCAATTAAAAAATCTGTCTATTAGCTGAACATTTTTTTTACTACTTCTAAAAGTAAAGAACTTTGAAAATTCTCTTTTATTTGAGAATGAAAATCCTCCCTCTTCATCTTGAACTATATATTTATTATTATTTTTTTTAATTTTTAAAATGTGATTTGTATCTGTGAAATTTATTGATTTATAGAAGTATACACCGTTGTTGAAATATTTTGTTGCTCTAAAAATACCTGCTTTATCACCTAAAAAACAAGAATAATTATTTTCAATTGCCATGTTTGCAAAATATAATTTTGGGTAAAATTCTCTTGTTTTAATCTCCAACGGTAAAAAAAAAAGTTTTGTTTTAAATTTAATCATCTATTTTTTAACTTCATAAATTTTTGATCTTTCAATATAGAACTTTTCCACCCATAATTCCTTATGATACCTTTCTGATATTTTGTCAAATTAGGGTTTTTATCCAAAAATTTTACTAACTCACCCATTTTTAATTTTAAAATTTTATCATAATTAAATTCATCAATTACTTTTTTAAATATCTTAAAATCATTTTTATTATCTATGGTATAACGATAATTTGATAAATTTTTTATCGGATCAATTCTTTTAATTTTTTTAGATTTTTTTTTATAAATTAAATTTGTAACATGTTCTTTCTCAGATGGAAGTTTAGCGTTTAAAAATGCTTTATTTAAAACTTTAAATGTAAAAATCTCTATATCAGACCCATCAGGATATTTGCAAGGCAAAGGATACGTGTTAGACAAATAATGATAATTTTTACTATCAAAAATAAAAGACATCTTTTTTAAAAGGTTTAAGTCTATAAAAGGACAATCTGCAGTAAGTCTTATAATATTTTTAATATTATACTTTTTTGCACATTTATAATATCTCTCAAGAACATTATTGGTTGATCCAACAAAATATTTAACATTATTTTTTTTACAAAATTCAATAATTTTTTTATCATTTTTATTTTTTGTTGTTGCAACTATTAATTTACCATACTTAATAAATTTTAATTTATCGATTAAAACTTTTAAAATTGAGATACCTTTATATTTTTTTAGGACTTTGCCAGGAAATCTTTTAGATCCCATTCTCGCTTGAACAATTATTCCAAACTGCATTATTTTTTAGACAATAGTTAATCCACCATCAATGACTATATTTGAACCAGTCATATAGGACGATGAATCTGATATTAAAAAATTAATTATACCATTAAACTCATTTTTTTTTGCAAGCCTACCCATCGGTGTATTTTTAGAATATTTATTTATAAAATCTTTTGATTGTTTATTTTCGATACCACCAAAAGAAGTTGAATTCACTCTAATGTTATCTTTTGCAAAAACTACTGCTAAATGTTTAGTTAAACCAATTAGTGACGACTTTGTTACAGTATAAGATATATTTTTTTGATTAATTAGCTTATCTTTTTTGTTGTAAATTTTCTGGTTTGGGGAAACTATTCCGTATATTGACCCAATATTAATAATTGATCCTCCCTTTCTTTTTTTTAGAGATTTATGCAAATATTTACAAAGATATAAAATTGCTTTTATATTTACATCTGAAAATTTATCAAATTCCTCTAAATTATAGTTGAGAAAATTTTGATTTATATTTTTTTTTATCGGTTCATTAATTGCAGCATTATTAATTAAACAATCAATGTTTTTAAATTTTTTATTAATTTTAGAACATGTTTTTTTTATAGAATCTACACTAGAGAGATCTGTTTGATAAAAATAAAATTTTTTTGAATTTAAATTCTTACTTTTTTTAAGGTCAATTCCAATTACAGTTGCTGCATTTTTCAAAAGATAATTATTGAATTCTTTACCTAAAAGACCTGAGCAACCTGTTATCACTATTTTTTTATTTCTTAAATTAAACAAATTTTTATTATTTATGATGCTCGATTTCATTTATTTATTTTGAAATAATTTTTTTTAGAATGATATAATATTTTAATTTAATTATTTATACAAAAAATATAAGTAAATACTTATCTAATTTATTTTTTTAATTAAAAAAAGACCAGGTGTTTCTTCTTTCACAGAAAAATTTATTTTCATATTTAAATGTTTTTTAAGTAAATTCATTCTTTTAGTAATTTCATGTGCATTAAAACCAGGTTGTTTTTGTAGCGCACCCAAATATTTTTTTGACTTCAAAATTTTGAAATTAATAAAATTAGAAATTTCTCTCATTTTTATCTTTGTTTTTTCTTTTACATCTAAGTTTACAAATTTATTACTTCTATTTTTAAAATTTTTTTTACTTTCAAAATGAATATTTGCTTCAAGAATTTTAATCATTTTTTCTACAGAACATTTTTTATCAAAAAAATTTTCAATCCAGTTAGATAAAATTTTATGATTTTTTTTTTGAAATAATTAATATTTAATTTTTCTTTATTCTTATTTTTTTTTATAAATGAAATTAATTTATCTACACTTTCTATATTTAAGGAGCAATTTTTAGGAAGAGTAAATTCAACATTTTTATTTTTAACTGGTCTAAAATTTATATTAAATTTATTTAATAATTGAGACTCTATTGCAGTTGTACAATTAGAAGAAATAGAAAATTGACTTGCTAACATCCAACTACAAGCAGAGTTATCGTCATTAGCAAAAATTATATTGTCATATTTTAAAAGTAATTTTTTCCATACATCATGATTCTCTACTGGATGTGGCCTCACAATCATTTTTTTATCTTTAAATTCTTTGTAAAATCTATCAAATAATTTTTTGTAGTTTAAAAATATTTTTTTTTGCATTTCTACTTGTTGTTTACTAATTGATATTTCTGTTTTTCCCCATTTATAATCTTTATGATTTTTAATTTGTTTTAAATATGTGCCATAGTCCTTATGTGATCTATGGATTATCATTGTTAAAAAAGAATTTAGTAAAATAAATCTTCCATATTTTTTTTTTTATTTTTTTTGAAATATCATGATAGAGTTTATTCGTCTTCTGCACCAAAATATCAACTCTTGGGTTTCCAACTTTATAAAGTTTTATTTTTTTAAATTTTTTTTTTAATATAGAAAAGTCTTTTGACCCCCAAGTAAATAATATATCCAAATATTTTAAATTTTTATTATAGAATCTCTTAAGATATAATTTTTCGTTAACAATACTAATACTTTCCTCGTCTAAACAAATATTTGCAAATCCTCTTTTTTTAAAATACTCTAACAAATTTAAATATCTTGGTCCCAAGCTTTTAAAATAAACGACTCCTAAAGGTATATTTGCAGAGAAATTTCTAATTGCAGACTTTGTACAAATCACTGCATCAAAACCATTATTTATTATTTTTAAACTTTGATAGCATCTAGCATCAAATTCCCTTTTCTTAATTTCTATAGGTAAATAAATAATTCGATTAATCATTATTATCTAAATACAAAGTATCATCGAAATTATCTAATATTTTTTTATTATGTGTTACAAAAATAATTACTTTATTTTTTTTAATTTTTTTTAATTCATCAATTATTTTTTGCTCAGTTTTATCATCTAAATGACTTGTTATTTCATCTAATATTAAAATTTTTGGATCATTGTACAATGCTCTTGCAATACCAATTCTTTGAATTTGACCTCCTGAAATTTTTTCCCCTTTTTCACCAACAATAGTATTTAAACCATTTGGCAAACTATTAACAAATTTTTTTAAGCTTGCCATTTCTATTGAAAAATTAGTTTTTTCAATGTCTATTATTTTTTTTTCGATTCCAAATCCTATATTTTCAATAATTGTTTCATCATATAAATAGACATTTTGAGGAACATATCCAAAAAAATTAAACCAAGAGTCTTTTTCATAATTTAATACTTTTTCATCAAGTTTTATTATACCTCCAGAAGGTTTTTTTAATCCCATTATTATGTCCAACAATGTGCTTTTGCCTGAACCACTTTTGCCTGCTATTCCGTAAATTTTTCCAATTTCAAATTGGAAATTTAAATTATTAATTATTTCCTTTTGATCATATTTAAATGAGATATTTTCTAATTTAAGTTTAGATTGAATTTGATTTTTCTCTAGATAATTTGATTTTTTACCTTGATTAAATCTTAAATCTAGAAAATCTTTTTGAATAACTTTAAATGCTGGTAATCTGAATAAAAAGCTTTGAGTATTCATCATGATTTTTGTTGCACTTGGAAATAAACGCAACAAAACCACACTATAAAGAACTAGACTAGAGAACAAGTTTTCTAAATGACTAAATTTAATAATAACAAATATTATAATTGAAAAAATTATTGTTTCCAAGATAGGTCTTGGCAGAAAGTTCGTAAATCCAAAGTTTTGGTTAATTTCTAAATACTCATTTTTTTTTTTTAGATGTTTGAATCTTATTTCTTTAGTTCTTTCAAATACAAATAATTCTTTTATAGAGTTAAATGTCTGAATTATAATTTTTAAATATTCTTGAGATAAAATAATTCTTTTTTCACTCCAACTATTTATTTTTTTTTTGAAAAGATAAAACAAAGTTAACGATAAAGCAGAAATTCCAAAAAAAATTATTATTGTAATATTAAATTCTGTAAAAATTAAGTAACTTAACAAAAATAATACAATAACAATTTCTACTAAAACTGTAAAAAAACTATTAATAGCTTTTATTATATTTTGAATTTCAGTTGTTAAATTTCTAATAAGCGTAGAAGAGTTATTGTTAATAAAAAAAAATATATTTTTATTCAGATAGTTTGCAAAGACTTTATCAGAAATTTTAAGTTCAAGATTTTTGGTAAATATAATAAGCCAATAATTTATTAAAATATAAAAAATATTTTTAATAAAAATTATAATTAAAATTAATAATGCAATATTTATTATTTTATTTTCATTATTAAAAGAAATATTAAGAAAAAATTCATTAAGAAAATTAAAGTGAGTAATTTTGCTCTGTCCCAAAAACTCTATAATTGGAATAATTAATGATATATTAATTAACTCAAGTATTGAATTAATAATTATAAAAACTAAGAATAAAAAAAATTTAAATTTGATTTTATTATCAAAAGAATTTAGTAAGTTAAAAAAATTTGACATTTATAAAAAAATTTATAGCACAATATAATACAAATTTAATAAATAAATTTTTAATCGTTACTTCAAAATTATTAAATGAAAAATATAGACATTATAGTTGAGGTTAGATCATCTTCAAAAAGATTGCCCAATAAAGGTATGCTAAAGGTAATGGGCAGACCTTTACTGGATTTAATGATTGAGAGATTAAAAAAAATAAAATTGGTTAAAAATATAATAATTGCTACCACAAAAAATAAAGTAGATGACAAAATTATTAAATTAGCAAAAAAAAATAAAATAAAATTTTTTAGAGGTGAGGAGAATGATGTCTTAAAAAGAGTTGTGAAATGTGTAAGTAAAAATAAAACAGATATTATTGTTCAAATTACAGGAGATAACCCACTGGTGGACATACACATTACAGAAAAAATGATTAAATTTTTTATAAAAAATTCAAAAAAATATGACATTGTTTCAAATGATTGTGGTTATGTAATTAAAAAATTTAAAAAATATTTTTCATTAGGTCTTAATACAAAAATATTTTCATCTTCATTATTATTTAAAATTGAAAAAATAGCAAAAAATCCAATTGAGAGAGAGCATGTAATTTTTCATGTTCTTAAAAATCATAAAAAATATAGAATATATAATTTTAAATTAAATAAAAAATATCATAGACCAGATTTAAGATTTACAATGGACTACATCGAGGATTATAAAGTTATTAAATTAATATATGAAAATTTATATTCTAAAAACAAAAAATTTTCTGCATTAGACATATTTGACTTTCTTGATAAAAATCCAAATATAAAAAAAATTAATTCTGGCTGCATACAAAAGAATTACAATTTGTAATACTCAAAAACTTTTATTTAATTAGCAATACTTTTAAAATTATTTTTAATATTTTAATATTAGTGAATATAGTTCCACCAACCCTTGGACTATCAATTCTCTTATTAACCTTTATTAACAAGTTTTTTATATTAAAATTATATTTTACAGATAGATATATTAAATCAACTAGAAATAGTTTACTTGATACTTTATACACCATTTTCTTTAAAAGTGAGGTTTTATATAATTTGAGACCACTTATAGGGTCGTTAATTTTATATTTTATAAAAAAAATAATATTAAGAAAATCTTCTGATATTCTATTCATTTTATTTCTATATCCTATAGCAATATCAGATTTGGTATTTTCTAATTTTTTTATTAGCTTTGGAATATAATGTGGTAAGAGTTCTAGATCAGCATCAAGTGTTGCTACATATTTTGCATTTTTATATGTATTTAATACATACTTTAAGCCTTTTATAACTGTTAACTCATAACCTAGATTCTTATTATTAGAAATAAAATTAATTTTTTTTTTAATCAATTTTTGTTTTGTATGGTCTTTTGAATTATCATCAACTACAAGTATTTTCCCATACTTTTTTGCTTTATTGCAAACTTTAATTATAGTCTCTTCTTCATTGTAACAAGGTATTAATATTATTACTTTGTTTTTATTCAATTAATAATGTCTTCTTTCAACAAATTTTTAGTTAATTTTTTGCCCAAAATTTTTTTCTTTTCGTATGGATTTAAAGATCCCCTGGGGCTTGGTCTTAAATAGCAAAGCATATCTTCTTTTATAATACTCCCTTTTTTTAAATCTGTTTTAGCTCTTATACATCTTCTCTGAATTACCGCTGATTGTTTTTCATTTTTTTCAATCTTTTTTATACCGTTACCTAATGATCTTTCTAATCTTCTAGTTTCTTTAACCATTTCTTTCCATGTTTTTGGATTCATTGAAAATGGGTGATCTGGTCCAGTTCTATTGTTGTCATCAGTAAAATGTTTTTCTACTACCCTAGCTCCAATAGCTACAGCTCCAAGAATTGAGTTATGTCCAAATGTGTGATCACTAAGACCTAAAATTATTTGGTCACCAAATTCTTTTTTATATGTATTTAATACATTTAAGTTTAGATAATTAGAATTATCATCACTAGCAGTATAATTTGTATTACATTGCATTAAGACAATTTTTTTAGTATATTTTTTTATTATTTTAACTGCATCCTTGACCTCTCTTAAATAAGATGCACCTGATGCTAAAATAACTGGTTTTCTTTTTTTTGCTATTTTACAAATTATATCATGCCAAGTTATATCTCCTGAACCTATTTTATAAGCAGGAACGTACTTATTAACTTTGTCAACATAATCTAAATCATATGGTGCTGTAAAAAAATCGATTTTATTTTTAATACATTCTTTATTCAATATCGGTGTCCATTCTGGATTTATTGAAGCATCCTTGTAAACATCAAATACACTTTTCTTCCATTTAGCTTGATGCGCTAATTGATTTTTTAAATCATTAAAGCCCTTTTTACTTACAATAGTTTCCGCTTTAAAATGCTGGAATTTTGCAGCATTTGCACCTGATTTTGCTGCAAGCCTAATCAATTTCAAAGCTCTTGATAAACTACCATCGTGATTAGCTGCAATATCAGCTATAAAATATGTTTTTTCATTTTTACCAACGAAATGTCTTCCAATTTTAAATCTATGTTTCATTTAGTTTTGCAAGTTATTAAAAGTTTTTTCTAAACCCTTCTTTAGAGTAGTCTTAGGTCTAAAGCCAGTTTTTTTATATAATTTATTAGAATTACCACACCTTTTTTTAACTTCAAATTCAGTAAGACTATCTGGTATTTTTTTTAAAACAATTTTTGATTTAGATTTAACCATCTTTTTAATAATTTTAGCTAAATCAATTATTTTTGTGTCTTTTCCTTTTGCCACATTCAAAATATTGAAACCTTTTAATTTTTTGAAAATTATGAACAATGCCTGCACACAATCATCTATATAAGTAAAATCTCTTGTCTGTTTTCCATTATTATAAATAATTATGTCTGAATTTTTTTTTGCCCAATCAAAAATTCTTGGAATAACCATTCTATTATCCTGGGCTGGACCATAAACATTGAATAATCTTACTGCAGTGCAATCTATTTTATATTTTTGACTAAAATATTTTAAGTAAAACTCTGCATTTCTTTTCGCAATAGCATAACTTGAAGAGGGAGCAACGTCTTTATTTTCATCTGGAATAATATTATAAAATTGTTTTCCATAAACACCGCTAGTTGAGGTATAAACAATTTTTTTAATATTATTTTCTACTGCTACTTTGCAAATATTTTTAATTCCATAAAATTCTGTTTCCATAGTTTCTAAATGTTTTTTCGCGACAACATCAATGCCTAAAACAGCAGCTAAATGAAAAATACCTACACAGTCTTTAGAGTGCTTTTTTATTAAATTGTAATCTCTTATATCTCCTTTAATAACTTTCATATTTCTATTAAATTTTTTAATTTTATTTGGATATATAAATTTATCTAAAACAATCACTTTATAATCTTTTGACAAAAAATTTACTAAATGGCTTCCAATAAAGCCTGTGCCTCCTGTCACAAATATTTTTTTCATATACCTCAAATAATTAACATTGAATAATTTTTCTGTCTTTTATGTATTTATAAACTCCTCTTGTATCATAAATTTTATTTGATCTGTCTTTTATTAATTTTAATGGAAGAGATTTGTGATCAGTACAAATAACAACAAAGTCATATTGATTACATTTATTAATTGATATCGATTTATAATGAGTATTTCTTATAACTATTTTATCAACATAAGGATCATGAAAATTAACTAAAAAATTTTTTTTTAAAAGAGAGTCCATGATTTTAATTGCTGGCGAGTCTCTAATATCATTAATTTCTGCTTTGTATGCAACACCAATAATAAGTACTTTTAATTTTTTTTTGTTTTGTTTTTCAGTTTTAATAATTTTTTTTACAATCCAATTTGTAATATTAAGATTAATTTTTCTTGCAAGATTGATAAATTTTACATTATAGTTTTTTCTTTTGGAAACATATGAAATAAAGATTGGGTCTATAGGTATACAATGACCACCAACACCAGGTCCTGGTAAAAAAGGTACGTAACCAAATGGCTTTGTTTTTGCCGCGTCTAGAACTTCATGTATATTTATGTTTAATTTTTCACATATTACTTTTAATTCGTTTACCAAACCTATGTTCACAGACCTATAAGAATTCTCTACTAATTTAGACATTTCTGCTACTTCAATTGAAGTAGCATAATGTAGTTTTTGAAAAATTTTTTTGTAAATCTTTGAAATTTTTTTTAAAGATTGTGGATCATGACCTGAAACCACCTTATGAATATTTTCAAGTTTATATTTAAAATATTTTTTATCAGTTTGTCCTGGGCTGATTCTTTCAGATGAATAACCAAAATAAAAATTATTACCCAAAGAAAATTTTTTGTTCAAGTAATCAAAAAAAACTTCATTTGTGGCTCCAGGATAAACTGTACTTTCTAAAATCAAAGTTTGATCTTCTCTAAAAAAAACTTTAATTTTATTAAATACTTTTTTTATAATCGAAAGGTCAGGCTTTAAATTTTTAGTTAAAGGGGTTGGTAAACACAAAATTATATAATCTGAGTCATAAATTTTATTTAAATTTTCCATTGAAAATAAATTTTTTTTTTTGATTTTTTTTATCTCATTACTTTTTAAGTCAGATATATAAGAAATATTTTTCTTGAGACTTTTTATTTTATTTTTATCAATATCAAATCCGTAACATTCGATTTTCTTTTCATTTGCAAGATGTAAAAGAGGTAGACCTACATAACCAAGACCAACAATTGAAAGTCTCAATTTTTTTTTCATTATAAGAATTTATTTTTTGAATTCTTTATGCTGTGCATCTCGCATGCCTTTTACACAAACTCTGCACATTTTATTTTTATACCACTCATTTTTTTTATGAAGATTTCTCAAATCAGTCATTTTCTTTCCTTGCCAAGCACTTTTGATTGTATCTCCTTTAGATAAATCTCCAATGTAAAAATCTTTAGTGTGTTCTCTAATTGGCTTTAAACATGGAGCAATTTTTCCATTATTTTCGATTGCCGGTGTTTGAAAAGGTTGAGAGCAAAAAAATGGTTTCTCATTTTTATATTTTTTGTCTAATTCTTCATCAGATAAATTTATGTCAGGATCAGGTCTCTCAAATCTTTTAAAATCTTCACATTTTTGGAAAGTAATAACATTCACTCCTTCTTTTTTAGACCAATAATCAAAAAAATCCTTTTTTTCAGAAAAATTTTCCTCTTGTTCTACCATGCTAATACGAACTCTTAAGTATGAAGCATCTTTATCTTTTTTTATCTTTAAAAAAGTTTCAATATTCTTTAACAACTTATCAAAACTACCTCCAACTCGAAGTTTTTTATAAGTTTCTTCTTTAAAAGCATCGACAGAAATATTTATTTTCTTTAATCCATTATCAATTAATTTAATACAGTTCTTTTCAGATAACATTAAACCATTTGTGTGCAACCATTGGTCAAATATACCTGCCTTAGATGCTTTTTTTAACATCTCAAAATACTTAGGATGCATCAAGGGCTCAGCTTCGTGGTCATATTGAACAGCAGGAATTTTGTTATGTTTGCACTCATCAATTATCTTATCAAACATTTCAGGTTTCATATGAGAGTCTTTTGAGTTTCTCTCTCCATAATGAACGTATCGTGGACAGAATGGACATTTTAAATTGCAATAATATGTAGGTTCAATCTCGACGTTAAGTGGAAAATCAGTGATCAAATCTCCTCTTCTAGTTTGTTCCCACTTTTCTCTATATTCAATGTATTCTTTTTTTTTGTATATAGGATGATTTCTCCAGGAGGAGTCGATTTCTACTTCTTGAACTAATTCATCCCAAATATGATCTTTTCCTTCTAAAATCATGTATTATGTAAATCCTAAATAAATCTAGTTAACACAAATAAAATCTAATTTAACTTAATAATTAAGAAAAAAATATCTTTAATATTTTAATGCGTAATATCAACAACTAATAATATAATTTATTAAATTGTAGGTTAATTATATAAATTATAAACGGTATTTAAATTTTTTTCAGTGCATAAATTAAGCCAATTGAGCTATTAGTACTGGTCAGCTGCACGCATTACTGCGCTTCCACACCCAGCCTATCAACGTGGTGGTCTACCACGGCTCTATAGGAAGAA
>MDSZ01265786.1_pt1 | contig 30049 bp, 30 predicted proteins | sample 811201 | NCBI WGS metagenome assembly MDSZ01 (sample SAMN05326647, study PRJNA326480) | marine metagenome | isolation source: seawater | place: Indian Ocean: North | collected 2010 | reverse complement strand
TTTTTCTAAAGTTAAACCTGCTAAATTTCATTAATATATAATCTATAAAATGAAAATTATTAAATTTAATTAAGGGTTTAGGTGTTTTTTTTTTATTAATATTTTTTAATCTTGATCCAATACCACCAGCTAAAATTACTAAATCATAAACCATATTATTTATAATAACTTACAATCACTACAAAGATTGAATTTTTTGAATAAAATAAAAAATAAAAAGTTGATATAATAATTCACAAAGCTATTTTGCATAAAATATAAATTATATTAAATTTTAACAATGTTAAAAGATATATTCAATGTTCTAAACAAAAAACAAAAAAAAAATTTTTTTCTAATTTTTATTCTAGTATTAGCTGGAACTTTTATTGAAACATTAAGTATAGGTTTGGTTGTTCCAGTAATGTCCATTATGCAAAATAGCTTAGAGGAAATTCAGAATATTAATTACTTAAAAGAAATTTTAATATATTTAAAACAGTATGGAGTAATTTTTAACAGCAAAAGTGAAATATTAGTTTCATTTTTGTTATTTTTTTTTGGAGTTTATCTTTTTAAATTAATTTCGCTTTTATTCATAGCTTGGCAAAATAATAAATTTATCTACGCAGTTCAACAAACTCTAACTGTTAATTTATTTAAAGCTTTTGCTAATTCAAAATATTCTTTTTTTTCAAATCTTAAATCAAATGATTTACTAAGAAATTTAACAAATAACTCTGAGATATTCGTAAACGCCCTAATCATACCTTGTATAGTATTAATGACAGAGGTATTTGTAATATTGGCATTGACATCATTAATGTTTATTTTACAACCAGAGGCAGCTATTCTAGCTTTTATCTTTTTTTCTATTGTTACTTATATTTTTTATATTTTTTCAAAAAATAAAATGACCAAATGGGGCACTCTTCAAAATGAAAATAGAAGTTCTCAGATAAAAACTATTCAAGATTTAGTTAACTCGTTTCAGCTTACAAAAGCATTTCAGTTTAAAGGTTATTACTTATATAAATATAACTCAGCAACAGACAACATAAAAAATACAAATATTAAACAGAAAACTTTAACTGATTTTCCAAGATTAGGTCTGGAATTTTTGGCTATTACAACTTTTTGTATTTTAATAACAGTAATGCTCAAAATAAGTAAAGGTAATATTTTTCAATTACTACCTATATTGGGTTATTTTGCAGCATCGGCATTTAGAATTCTACCCTCCATGAATAGAGTTATTACTTCTTTACAAGCACTCAAATTTGGGAAAAAAGCAGTAACAGATTATAATAACCAACTCAAATATTTTTTAAAACAAAGAGAGTTAAAATTATCAAAAAATTCTAAAAAAATTAATTTTAAAAAATTAGAATTTAAAAAAATATATTTTAGTTATTCTAAAAATTCAAAACATGTGATCAATAATCTATCATTTGTTATTAAAAAAGGTGAGATACTTGGCATCTCAGGAGATTCTGGAATTGGCAAGACAACTTTAGCAGAAATTATTCTTGGTTTGCAAACCCCTTCTTTTGGAAAAGTTTTGTTTAATAATAAAAAAATAAGTTTAGAAACAAGCAATATTCGAAATATTATAAGCTACATTCCTCAAAAAACGTTTTTATTTGATGCAACTATAGATGATAATATTACATTATTTAAAGAAAGTATAAATTCAGGAAGATTAAATTTAATAAAAAAAATCTGTAATATTAATTTTGAAAAAAAAGGTAAAAATTCATTTGTTGGAGAAACAGGAAATAAGTTATCTGGGGGTCAAATCCAGAGAATTGGTATTGCAAGAGGTTTATACAGAGATCACTCAATATTAATTTTAGATGAGCCAACATCTTCGCTAGATAAATTCACTGAGAAATCAATAATAAAAAATATTTTAAAATTTAAGAAAGATAAGACATTGATAATAATATCTCATAATCCAAAAATATTGTCATTTTGTAGTAGAATTATTGAAATTTAAGAAATGTATAAAGTTACTATTATAGGCTCAGGCAATATGGCAAGAGAATATGTCAGGGTAATTCAAAATATAGGTAATTTAAAAATAAACGGAATTGTAACTCGTAAAGCATCATCATTTAAAAAAATAGCGAGAGAAATTAATTATAGCATAGAACGACTAAAAATCTCTAATTTAAATCAGGTAAGAAGTGATCTTATAATTGTAGCCATATCAGAAGAAAATATATTTAAAGTTTTAAATAAAATATCAAGTATAAAATCAACAATTCTATGTGAAAAACCGATAGGTCTTAATTATTTAGAATTCTGCAAAATATTGAAATTATTTGAAAATAAAAATACAAAATTATTCGTCTCACTAAATCGAAGATATTATCAAAGTATAAAGACGTTAAAAAATTTCATAAAGAAAGACTCAATAAAAAAAATTAACATCATAGATCAGCAAGACCAAAATTTGATGAAAAAAATAGGTAAAAATGAGAGAGTAATAAAATATTTAATGTATGCAAATTCAATACATTTAATTGATTTGATTAGTTTTTTATCTTTAAATTCAAGTTATAGAATTTTAAAAAAAAAAATTATCAGATCATTTAAAAAAAAAATTATTGAGTGTGATATAAAAACACAAAAAATTATCTTTAAATATAAGTGTTATTGGAATATTAAAAAAAGATGGGAAATAAAAGCTTTTGGAAGAAAAAATATATATAAATTAAAACCAACTGAAAAGATATTTGTATCAAAAAACAACTTAAAAAATAAATATAAGGAAATTAAAATTTCAAAGATCGATCAAAAATTTAAACCAGGTATTTATTTTTTGATGAAAGATATTTTAAATTATTTAAAAACTAAAAAATATAATAATTTAATCACAATACAAAATCATAGATCAACTGTTAAACTAATAAATGATATTTATGAAAAATAAATCGTTACTTATAATTGGTTTAGGATCAATAGGATTAAGATATGTTGAGGCAATTTATAAAAATAATTTTTTTGATAAGATTTATTTTTTTGATAAACAGAAAATACGTAGAGATATTATAAAAAAAAATAGCCGCAATTTAAAAATATATTTTCTTAATAATTTAAAAAAATTACCTCGCTCTGTAGATATGTTAATATTATCCACTACGTCAAAAGACCGGCTTAAAATATTAAAAAAAATTTTGAGTAAAACAAAAATAAAATTTGCCATTATAGAAAAAGTTTTAGGTCAGTCGTTAGAACAATTAGACGAATTTGAAAAAATTGGTCACAGATATAAAAACTTTTTTGTCAACACATTAAAAAAAAATGAAGAGATTTTTATTTATTTGAAAAAAAGGGTAAAAAATTTAATTTTAAAAAAAATATATCTGAAAGGATATAATTGGAATTTATGTTGTAACTCAATTCATTATATTGATCTTTTTGAAAACATTGCAAATCAAAAAGTAAAAAGTATAGAATTTAAAAAAGAGGGAGCATGGTTTGTTTCTAAACGAAAAGGGTATTTAGAATGTAATGGAAAGTTAAAAATATTTTTTAAAAAAAAAATATACTCTTATTTAGAATGCTCAAAAAAAAATAAAAAAAACATATTATTTTTAGAATTTAATAAAAATAAAAAAATATTAATTGACTTGGATAAAAATATTTATGCTATTAATAATAAAAAAAAAAATTTGAAGAAACATATTTAAGTAAAATGATGCCATTAATAATAAAAAATACTTTAGCATTGAAAGAGAATGGATTAACGAGTCTTAAAAATTCGTCAGTACAACACAAAAAAATGCTAGGAGCTTTAATAAAAAATTTCAAATCAGATAAAAATATAAAAATTTTACCAATTACATGAGAACATTGAATAATGTTTAAGAAAAAAAAAATTTTGGCCATTATTCCAGCTAGGAAGGGATCAAAAGGTTTAAAAAATAAAAATATAAAGAAAATAAATAACAAACCATTATATCTACATTCATTGCACTTTGCTGAAAAATGTAAATTTATAGACAGAATTTGTATTACTACAGATAGTCTAAAAATTATAAATAATATAAATAAATATAAAAAAAATAAAAAAATTTATTTAATAAAAAGAAGTAAAAAATTATCAAGTGATACTGCTGGTGCTAATGAAGTTGTTTTGGATGTATTGTTGAGACAACTTGATATCAAATTTGATTATTTTATCTTATTAGAGCCAACATCGCCTCTTCGGTCAATTATTGATGTAAAAAAAGCTTTAGGGAAATTAATTTTAACTGGAAGAGATAATATTAACTCAGTTTCTAAAAATATTGTTTGTTCGCCAGAATTTTTATATTCTATGAATAAATATGGAATAATTAAGACATATCTTAATAAAAAAAACACTCATATAAGAAGACAAGAAATAAAAAACAAAACATTTTTTTTAAATGGGACATTTTATATTAGTAAAGTTAGTAAATTTTTAAAAAATAAGAACTTATTTAATAATTCTTTAGGATATTTAACAAAAAAACAATATTCATTTGAAATTGATGATGAATTAGATTTTAAAATTTTAAAATATTTAATGAAATAGTTTTATTATTGTTTAATAATTGAACTTTCGCTTAATTTTACATAATGAATGATAAAAAAAATATAAATTTATTATTTAGTGAAGGAATTATTTATTTAGGAAATTTTCAAGATTTGGCGATTAAATTAAAAGAAAATTATTTAGACCATCAGAGTGATAATTGTGATTATATTGACTCACAATCGAAAGACTTTCTTAAACATTGTAAATTGCCATTAGATAATAAATATATTTCTGAATTTTTAAATAATTTAGAGATTTTAAGGATGTTAAATAAAAAAAATTATTTTTTTAGAAATAAAATAGATTTGATTAGATGGAAAAGCAAATCCAAAAAGTCTGGAGCATTTTTTTATCATACAGATGGAATGGATAATCAAATAAGTTTAATGATGTTACTAAATAAAAACCAGGAATCATCAAAAATGCTTTTCGCAAAAAATACAAATAATAGCATTCTTTTAAAATTAAATAATTTTTTTGTTGGAGATAAATTAAAATTCTCAATTTTGAATAAAGTAATGAAAAACATATTTTTAATTTTTGCTCCAATTTTTAATAATTTAGTTGAAAAAAAATATGAAATAGAAAAACTGGCTGGTCAACCTGGTGATTGCTATATATTTAATGCAGGAAATTTCTTGCATAAAGCGTTCCCTGTTGAAGGATCAACGAGAGATATTTTGCATCTTAATTTAACTCTAGATAAATTAAAAGTCATCGAAAAGCATAAATTAAATTTTGATATTTTAAATAAAGATCTACATCCGATGTTAGAGATTATTGGTAGATAGTTTTATGTAATGGATAAAATATTAATTTATAATTTAAATCCATATATAATAAGATCATCATTAGTTCATTTAATAAAAAAACTTTCGAAGAAGAATAAAGTTTATTTAATAACTTCCAATGATACTTTAACTTTAAAAAATTATAATTATTTCCAAAATCTTGAAAAGTCAAAAATTTTATCAGAATTAATTATAATTCCTTCTTTCTGGAATCACGTCGGATTATATAATATTTTAAAATTTATATTATTTTTTAGAAATTCAAAATTGAAATTTGATTTTAATAAATATGATCTAGTTTTATTTTGTTATGGTCATAATGAAATAGATAATTTTTTTTTAAATGCTCATTATATGAAAAAAAATATAATCCAATATTTACCTTTTCATTCTAATAAATTTTTATTTGAAAATTATAATTTATGTAAAAAATTTTTCAAAAAAAATGATTTAGTTAAAATTAATTTTTTTAACAAAAAAAATAAAAATAAAAGAAATATAAATTTTATATTTCAACATAGTTTTGGAGAAATAATTCAGAAAACTCTAGATAAATTTTGTTATAAAGGCTATATAAATATTTGTTTAAAAATAATATATTTTTTATTCAAAAAAAAAAATATTTTAAAAGAAAAAAAAGATTTATTTATTAGATATAATTTTTCAAACAGAACATTTTTAAATTGTATTTGTTTTAATGAAGTACAAAAAAAAATTGGAGAAAAATTATATCCACAAAATAAATTTCATGTTGCTACTCCAGTTTATTTTAAAAGTAAAAGTAAAAATAAAAATTTTCGAAATGATAATTTGTTATTACTTATAGGATGGTTTGCAGGTGAAAATAACGTAATCCACGAATTAATAAATAATATAAAATACCTACAAAGAAAATATAATATTTCTACCATTTATATTAAAGCTCATCCAAGCTTTGATAATGAAAAGATTTTTGTTTTATCAAAGTTAATAAAAAAAATCGGAGTTAAAACAATTATTATAAAAAGTAGTGAAGTCGTGACAGAAATGCAAAATAAATTTAAAATTATAGCAGGTTTTGCCTCTCATGCTTTAGTTGAGGCAAAATATTCATTTCCAAACTCTAAAATAATTTGTCTTGATAAAGTAGATATCCTATCAAACAAGTTTCAAAATCCTCCAGCAAGGATTGCTTTAGGCTCTATTTTAAAGAGCAATAATCAACTAATTTTTTTGTCTGAGTTGATTAACAAGAAAAAAATTAGTATTAACAATAAATCAATATATAAGTCAGAATTATTTTTAATAAATAAATTTCTAAAAAATAAAAAATGAAATTAAATATTGCTTTAATTGGTGGTGGAAGAATTGCTCCAAAACATATAGAGGCAATAAAATTAAATTCCAAATACTGTAAATTAGTTGCTATATGTGAAAAAAATTTACCTAGGAGAAAAAAATTTAATAAGCTAAGAAAAGTAAATATATATAATGATATTGACAAGATGTTGTCTAAAGAGAGAATTGATTTGGTCTCTATTTTAACTGAAAGTGGCAATCACTTTAAACATGTAAAAAAAGTTTCAAAATATACAAAAAATATTATTGTTGAAAAACCTCTGTGTTTATCAAAAAAGCATGCAATAAGTTTACAAAAATTATCAAAATCTAATAAGGTAAATATATTTGTTGTTAAACAAAATAGATTTAATGAAGCAATTGTTAATTTAAAAAAAGCCATATCAAATAAAAGATTTGGAAAAATTTTTTCAGTAAGCTCGAGAGTAAGATGGGCCAGATTGCAATCATATTATGACATGGATAAATGGAGAGGAACTGAAAAATTCGATGGTGGTGTGTATGCTAATCAAGCAAGCCACCATTTAGATATGATTTTATCTATAATGGGTGATGTAAAAAGTGTTTATGCTAATGGTATTAAGGCGCTTGCAAAAATTCAGATGGAAGATACTGCAATAATTAATTTAAAATTTAAAAATGGAGGTCTAGGATACCTAGAGGCTACTACCGCAACTAGACCAAAGGATTTAGAAGGATCATTAACTGTTCTAGGTACCGAAGGTTCTGCTGTAATAGGTGGGTACGCGATGAATAAAATAGATGAATGGATTTTTACTAAAAGTAAAGAAGAAGATAATTCTTTAAGAAAAACTAATATCAAAATCAATAATGTTTATGGTCATGGACACTCATTGTTTTACAAAGAAGTAATAAAAAACATTAAATACAAAAAAAAATTTCCTATTAAATTAAATGATGCTATAAAAGTAGTTGAATTAATTGAAGCAATAAAAAAATCTATAAAATATAAAAAAATTATTAATTTATAAAATGTTAAGCCAAGTTCAAAAAAATAGATTAGAAAAGTTAAAGATAAAAATTTTTGCTGATGGCTCAAGCAAAAAAAGTATTCTTTTTTACAATAATAAATGTAATTTTATTGATGGATTTACAACAAACCCATCATTAATGAGGGAAAATAATGTAAATGATTATAAAAAATTTGCTAAAGAAATATTAAGTAAAGTTAAAAAACCAATTTCTTTTGAAGTTATTGGAGATAATTATAACCAAATTTATAATGAAGCTAAAATAATTAATAGTTGGGGAGAAAATGTCTTTGTGAAGATTCCAATCATCAACTCTAAAGGAAAATACAATTTGTCTTTAATTAATAGATTAAATAAGGAAGGAATTAAGCTAAACATTACAGCAATATTTACAAAAGAACAAATAGACTTTTTTTTTAAGAATATTAATAAAAAAGTAAACGAGGAAATTATACTTTCCATTTTTTCTGGACGAATAGCTGATACTGGATTTGATCCTATTTTAGTGTGCAATCATGCTATTAAACTAAAAAAAAAGAATAGCAAAAAAATTAAAATATTATGGGCAAGCACTAGAGAAGTATACAATCTATTTCAAGCTGACAAAATAAAATGCGATATTATTACTATACCTGACTCTCTAATTAAAAAATTAGTATATGTAGGATACGATCTTAAAAAATTTTCAATTAAAACAGTTAAAGATTTTTGCAATGATGCAAAAAAAGCTGGTTTAAAAATTAAAGGTTAATCTTTAATTTAAATGAATTTAAAATTTAACTTTTTTAATTGAAAAAATATTTTAAAATTTTATGGGAAAAGTAATAAAAAAAAGCTCTATAAGAAAAGTAAAATTTGGTAAAAATGTAAAAATAGTAAGCCCAGTAAATTTATACGATTGCACAATAGGAGATAATGTTTTTATAGGACCCTTTGTAGAAATACAAAAAAATGTTAAAATTGGAAATGACTGCAGAATACAGTCTCACTCATTTGTATGTGAAAACACTAATATTGGAAATAATGTTTTTATAGGACATGGAGTGATGTTTGTTAATGATAGATTTAAAGAAGGTTTAAGAGCGAGCCAAAAAAAAAATAAATTAGAAAGCATTTTAATTGGAAATAATGTTAATATCGGAACAAATTCTACAATATTGCCAGTAAAAATTTCTGATAATGTAACAATAGGTGCGGCATCTTTAGTTTTGGATGATATTAATCTAAAAGGAATTTATTATGGCAATCCAATTAAAGAAAAAAATTAGATTATTTGAATTATATAAAAATAATCAAGTATACAAAAAAGAATTTTTTAAAAAACTAAATACAATTGTAATAAATTCTGAATTTATTTCAGGGTCTTATGTTAGAGAATTTGAAAAATCATTTGCAAGATTGAATAAAGCAAAATATTGCCAGTCCTGTGGCAATGGAACTGACGCAATTTTTGGATCATTAAAAGCTTTAAATATAGGAATTGGTGACGAAGTATTGGTATCATCTCATGACTGGATTTCTTCGTCAGAAGCAGTGATAGCATGTGGAGCAAAACCTATTTTTTTAGACACTAAAAAAGATAGTTTTTTAATTGATGATGATAAAATAGAGAGGCACATATCAAAAAAAACGAAAGCAATAATTATTGTTCATATTTATGGTCAAGTATTTAACTTTGATAAATTATTAAATTTAAAAAAAAAATATAATCTTAAAATAATTGAGGACTGTGCCCAATCTCATCTTGGAAAATATAAAAATAAATTTGTTGGAACAATTGGTGATATTGGATGCTTCTCTTTTTTTCCAACAAAAAATCTAGGTGCATTTGGTGATGCTGGAGCAATAATTACAAATAACTATAAGATTTATAAAAAAATAAAAATGTTTTTCAATCATGGTGGTTTAAAAAAAAATCAACATATCATTAATGGTATTAATAGTAGACTTGATAATATTCAGGCATTAATTTTATTATTAAAAATTAAAAATTTAAAAAAAGAAATACAAATAAGAAAAAAAAAGGCAGAAGAATTTAATAATTTATTTTTAAAAATTAAAGAAGTTAAATTGTTAAATATTAACAAATACCAAGATCATGTTTATCATTTGTATGTAATATTAGTCAAAAAGCGAGATAAATTAATTAAATATTTAAATAAAGTTGGAATAGAGGCCTCAATTCATTATCCAGTTCCAATGCCCCTGGTAAAAGCTAATGGCTTTTTTAGTAATAAAAAAAATATTTACAAAAATACAAATAATATTTCTAAGAAAATAATCTCAGTGCCCTTTCATCCTAAAATTACTTCGTTAGAAATGAAAAAAATAACACTTGCTATAAAAAAATTTTATAAAAAATAATGTCTAGTATTGGTATAATTGATTATGGGATGTCGAATAGTTTTTCAGTGCTTAGTATGATTAATAGATTAGGCAGAAATGCAAAAATTTTAAATTCTCCAAACGATATTAATAATGAAAAAAAATTTATTTTACCAGGCGTCGGAAGTTTTGATAATGCAATTTATAACCTTAAAAAATTTGGATGGTATGATTATCTAAGAGGACTTGATTATAAAAACGAGCATTATTTATTTGGTTTTTGTATAGGCATGCAAGTTTTGTTTTCTAGAAGTGATGAAGGTACACAAAGTGGTTTAGATTTATTAAAAGGGGAAGTTTTAAAAATAACAAATGATTTAGAAAGCACTCAATTTAAAGTTCCTGCAATGGGCTGGAAAGAAGTTAAAATAGTAAGAGAAAGCAAATTATTAAAAGATATAGAAGATAAAACACGTTTTTATTTTGTTCATTCATATATTTGTATGCCTGAAGATAAAAATATTATAATTGGCTTATCAAACCACAATATTGATTATCCAAGTATAGTTAATAAAGATAATATTTTTGCTACACAATTTCATACAGAAAAAAGTCACAAAAATGGGATGAAATTGATGGAAAATTATTTAAATTTTAATGAGTAATACAAGAACAATTATTACACTTCTCATATCATATGAAGGGTTCATTAAAACAATTTCTTTTAAAAATAGAAAATATATAGGAGACCCAATTAATACATTAAGATTACTAAATGATCAGGAGGCAGAAGAAATAGTAATTTTAGATATAGATAAAAGATTAGATAAAAAAAATATTGATTTTGAATACTTAAAAAAAATTACCTCTGAATGTTTTAGCCCCATGAGTTATGGTGGAGGGATTAAAAATTTAAATGATGTAAGAAATATTCTAAAATGTGGATTTGAAAAAATAGTATTTTGTGAAAATATATTTGTAAATCCAAAATTGGTTAAATCTTCAATAGATGAGGCTGGGTCGCAATCTATAGTCGCTTGTATTGAGTATTTTTCAGAAAATCAAAAATTGAATATTAAAAATAACTTTAATAAAAAATTTGAAAAATTTAGTTTACAGGATATCTGTAAGTACGTTCAAGATTTGGGAGTAGGAGAAATTATATTACAATCTAGAGATAAAGATGGAACATTTTTAGGACTTGATTTTAATACTTATGATAAATTGTTAAAAGAAATTAAAATTCCATTAATATTATCAGGTGGTTGTAATGGCCTAGAAGATATAAAATTAGCTAGAGAAAAAAAATTGATTGGTATAGCAGCATCTTCAACATTTATTTATACGGGAAATCTAAATGCAGTTTTAATTAATTATCATAAAAAAAATAATATTTAATGACGAGAAAAATATTTATTAAAGGGATGCCACTTGAAACAGTTAGACAAAGTCTAATTAATAATAAAAAAAACTCAAGTTATCAAAGATGTAGTAAATGTGTGATGGATAGCTCAATAAAAAATTTAAATTTTGATAATGAAGGAATTTGTGAATATTGTAAAAATGTAAAATTATCTGAAACTATTAATTTTAAAAAAAAAAATTTGGAAAAAAAAATCAATCTAATTAAAAATAATCATAAAACAAAATATCAAGCTATACTTGGTTTAAGTGGAGGTGTTGATAGCTCATTTCTTGCAATAAAATGTAAAGAATGGAATATAAATGTTTTACTCGTACATTTTGATAATGGATGGAATACAGATGAAGCTGTAAGAAATATAAAAGCTGTCGAAAATTATACAGGGTTTGATTTATATACTCATGTAGTAAAATGGGATGAATTTAAAAAAGTTCAATTAAGTTTTCTTAGAGCAGGACTATCTAATTTTGAAGCTCCAAGTGATCATGGTATTTTTGCATTGCTTTTTAATACTGCTTATTCATTGAATATCCCTTTTATTTTAACGGGAATTAATAAAGAAACTGAAACTTTTATAGATTTTGAGGATAAACATAAAACTTTTGCTTTTGGATATTCTTATGGAGATTTATTACACTTAAAATCTGTATATAAAAAATTTTATTCAGAAAAATTGACGTCAATGCCATTACTTTCTTATTCAAAGAGAGCTTATTTTGAATTATTTAAAAAAATTAAAAAAATTGATTTATTAAATTTTTTAGAATTTAAAAAAGAAGAAGCAATAAGTTATTTAGAAAAAGAAACAGAATGGAAAAGATATCCATCAAAACATTTCGAATCTGTTATCACAAGGTTTCACCAATCATTTATTCTTCCAGTAAAATTTAATTTAGACAAAAGAACTTTACACTTATCTAATTTAATTTGGTCCAGTCAATTAAGTAGAGAAGAAGCTTTAATAGAGCTAAAAAATGATATATGTGACCCAAAAATATTAATTCAAGATTATTATTTTTTTTTGAAAAAAATGGATTTATCAGAAGATGAGTTTAAAGGTATATGTTTTTCAGAAAATAAAAATTTTGATCAATATAATAATTCATATAAAACATACAAATTCATAAAAAAAATATTATTTTCATAATGATTAGAATTTTAAAATTGTCTTTTTATTATGAGGAATATATTGATTACTTTTATTCATCTCATGATCTAAGTAATTTAGATTATAAAAAACACCAAAAAAAAATATTTGAAGATAGGTTTGGATGGTCCGACTCTTTTAAAGAGGTTTTAAACGATAAAGGCTCCTTTGTAGTTGAAGAAATAATTGTAAATGATTACTTGCTTCAAAATAAATGGTGTAATGAAAATAATAGAAGTTATAGTTTAAATAATTGGCAATTTGAAATATTGAAAGAACAAATAAAATTTTACAAACCAAATATAATTTTTGTAAATAATCCTGCTATCGAAAATAAATATTATGAATTATTTAATTTATTTAATGTAAAAATAATCTCTTATGATGGTGTTAGTGCTCATAATAAAAATATTTTAAAATATTCAAATTTAATTGTCACTTGCCTGAAGAGTTCTTATAATTTTTATAAAAAGTTTAATAAACTCGTTTATTATATGCCTCATGGTTTTGACTCCAGAATTATAAAAAATATAAAAAAAAATTATGAATATAAAAATGATGCTGTTTTTGTTGGAAATATAAGGAATAAACATCATTCAAATAGAATAGATTTGTTAGACAAAATGATTTCAAAGACTAATTTAAAAATTTGGATCGGAGATGCAAATAAAAGGATAAATAAAAAAAATTTAATAAAAAATTTTAATTTAAGTAACTATTTAAAAGGTATGAATTATTTAAAAAATTATTTTAAAATAAAAAAAATAATAAATAAAAATCTAGGCTCTATATTTGGAATCCAAATGTATCAATTAATTTCGGATAGTAGAATAATTTTAAATAATCATATAAATATTTCAAAAAATGAAATGGTAAATATTAGATTGTTTGAGGCAACTGGATTAGGTGCTTGTTTATTAACAGATTATAAAAGTAATATTTTTGATTTTTTTGAGTTAGATGAAATCGTTACTTATAAAAATAATGAAGAAGCTATAGAAAAGTTAAAATATTTGAATAATAATCCAGAAGAAGTAAAAAAAATTGGAGAAAAAGGTATGATTAAAACACTCTCTAAACACACAATTCAATCAAGATGGGAAAATTTTTCAAATTATTTAATTGAGGTTATATAACTAATAATAGTTTAATATAGTTAAAAAATTAAATTAAAAATTATAAATATGAAGCTTGGAAATTTCGATTTTTCAAAAAAAATTTTTTATCATTTAGAAAATATTAAAGATTATAAGGATGGAAAAAGACCGTTTCCAGTAACTGTAGAAATAGACTTAACTAATAACTGTAATCACAAGTGCTCTTTTTGTTTTTATGCTGACAGTATTGGAAGAGGAGGAATGCCTTTTCTAGTTACAGATGTTTTGAAAGAAAGAATTAAAGAAATGAGACAACTAGGTGTCAAAGGAATCAGTTTTACTGGTGGAGGAGAGCCAATGCTTCATCCAGATTTCATGAATATTTTAAACTATACTAAACAACTAGGATTTGATGTTGGTTTAATTACAAATGGAAGCGCGATAAATGAAAAAAAAATTAAACAATTAAATGAAGATTTAACTTGGATAAGAATTTCGATGGCTGGTGGAGATCCTAAGAGTTATCAAAAAGTTCAGGGTGTAAACCAATTTCAAAAAGTTATTGATAATTTAAAGTTAATTTATGATGAAAAAATTAGTCAAAAAAGCCAATTAAACATTGGTGTTAGAGTTTTAATAACCCCACATAATATAAACTCATTATTAAATTTTCATAAAAAATTTAATAATATAGGAGTTGATTATATTCAAGTCGCCCCAGATCAATATACAAAGGATGGTGGTAAGTTTTGGCAATCTCATAAAAGCCAGCAGATATTTAAAAAAATTGAAAAAAATTTAGGAAAACTTAAAATTAATTTACTTACATCTAGCTATGTTTGGGGGCAAGATAAATTAAATATCCCAAAAAAATGTTACGCACATTTTTTTAAGATTGTTCTTGTTGCGGAAGGTGACTTGATGTTTTGTCAAAACGCTAGAGGTGAGAAAAAATATATTATTGGGAATATCTATAATAAAACTTTAAAAGAAATCTGGAAAGACAATATAACAAAAGATATTGAAAAGTGGGTTAGACCTAATAATTGTGGATTATACTGTAAACATATCGATTTAAATACATCCATGGAAAAAACTTTAAATCCATCAGTAGAAGATACACCAAATTTTGTTGGTTAAATATGATTTTTTTAATTGGAGGTAATGGATTGGTTGGCTCAGCCTTCAAAAAATATTTTAAACAAAATAAAATTAAGTTTAAAAATATTCAAAGACATAATCAATATTTATTTAAAAACAAGAGTTGTGAAATATTGATTTATGCAAATGGAAATCCAAATAAAACATTAGCAGAAAAAGATCCACAATTTGATTTTGACAAAACAGTCGCCTCAATAATATTTTATTTAAACAATATTAAGTACAAAAAATTTATTTTTTTTTCATCAGTAGACGTATATGCAAATACTAAAAAAAAAAATTCTACTTCAGAAAAAATGTTAGCTAAAAGTGAGAGTGTTTATGGTATTAATAAAATTATCTCAGAATTATATGTAAAGAAATTTGCTAAAAGTTATTTAATTTTTAGATTAGGAGGATTAGTAGGGGATAAACTAAAAAAGAACCCTATTTATGATATTTTTAATAGAAATAAAATTTTTACATCAATTAAGTCTGAGATGAATTTTATTCACACTGATTTTCTACCAAAAATTATTTTTAAAATAATTGAAAAAAGAATTAAAAATGAAATTTTTAATTTAGCATCTTCAGATAGTGTTAAGATAAGTAAGATATTAAAATTGTATAGTATTAAAAAAATTCGATTAATTAAATCTTATAAAAATAAAATTCAAATTTATAAAATCAATACTAATAAAATTTCTAAATATGTAAAACTTCCAAAAACCGAGACATCCATCAAGAAATATTTTGACAGTTTAAATAAAAAACAAAAAATATAGAAAATATTCCTAAATTAACTTTATCAATCTGATTATATTTTAAAGTTTATCCAAACTTAATTCAAAAAATTTATTAATTATATTCTTCATATTAATTTTAGAGCTAGTCATTTCTTCTCTAAATCTTACGAAATTTGAATTATATTGAAAAATATTTCCTGATTTTGGAAATTCACTTTCTATATTTATTACAAGTTTTTTTTTAAAATACTTTTCGTAACTTTCACTTACCATTTCTGCAATTTCTAAAATAGATGGGTACCAATTTGAACCACAATTTCTTATTGAAAAACCTTTTGGAAAATCCTCTAAAGTGGTTACAGCTATTTCTGCCAATTCGTCATTCGATATAAAATTTCTTGTTTGTTTACCTGAGGAACGCAAAGTTATTGACCCTCGCTGTAAAGCCTCGTCAATAAAACAAACTGGAACTAGTGTTCTTCTATTTACAGAGCTAGCCTGATAAAAACCATATACATTTGTTGGTCTAAAGACTGTTATATCTAAATTGAACTTGAAAGAGTATGATTTGCATAATTCTTCACCTAGATAATGATTTAATCCATAAAATGTCTCACAGTTTACTGGTGTATTTTCATCAAAAGATCCAAGCAATTCTGTTCCATAGACTTGAGCAGTAGAAAAAAATATTAATTTTTTTATTTCTGTTGTTTTTAATGTTTCTAATAACTTATTAGTTCCAAGAATTGATAAAGACAAACCTGAATTAGTATTTTTAGATACTATATCATTTGCGGTAGCACAATGAATAACTGCGTAGGCATTATCTAGTTTTAATATATTTTTTTTTAAAAGATCATTTTCAATTACTTTAATTCCTAATTCCTTTTCAATTACGGGGTTAGAAGAATGAGTAATTCCAATTACTTCATAATTACTTTCTTTTAATTTTTTAGCTATATTGCTTCCTATGAAACCAGAAACACCGGTAATATAAATTTTTTTAAGATTATTACTCATATATTTATTTTATAATTTGATAGGTAATATATTTTTTAAATAATCATTTTGTTTATCTTTATCAGAAATTATTGTTGGATCAATTGGCCATTCAATTTTCACATCTGGATCATTCCAAATCAAAGATCCTTCAGATTGTGGTGCGTAGTAAGATGAAACCAAATATAAAATCTCAGTATTTTCCGTTAAAGAAATAAAACCATGTGCAAATCCCGTTGGAACATACATCATTGTACGGTTTTTACTTGAAAGTTCAGAGCCAAACCATTTACCAAAAGTTTTTGAGTTTTCACGAAGATCAACAACTACATCCCATATTGAGCCTTGCAAACATCTAATTAGTTTCACCTCTGCATTAGGTGAACGTTGATAGTGTAATCCCCTGAGCGTACCCTTATCTTTGCTATATGAATTGTTAATTTGCACCCAATTTGTATTTAAACCATTTTTTTGAAATTCATCTTTACAGAAATATCTAGCAAAGAAACCTCTTGAATCTTCTTTCAACTCTAAATCAATTAAATAATTACCTTTTATATTTGTCTCTTTAAATTTCATATAAACATCTTCTTATTTTTGTTTTATTACCATTAAAATTTTTTCCAATTAAGATCATCATCAACTCTACCTTCTTTTATGTGATTTCTCAGGGTATTTAATCTTATAAATGATGAATTTCTAAAATTATTATCTTTAAAATTCATACTAATCAATCCATCCCTTAATTTACAGATCGATTGATTAAGATTAATAACCGGTTTAAATTCAGGGGCCAATGTTTCAAATAAAGTAAAATCCACAGTATAAGATCTCTTATCTGGTAATGAATTTTTATTAATTGAAATAGAAGTGTTAGGTATCAAATTTGCAACTGCAGTTGCAATTTCTTTTACTTGATAATTACTTGAATTACTTCCAGTATTTACTGCCAGATATTGACCTCCATTTTCCTTTTTTCGATTAATAGCCCAATTTATTGCTCTGGACATATCTTCTACATCAATAAGTGGTCTCCATGGTGAACCATCACTTAGTACTGAAATTTTTCCAGAACTGATTGCACATGCTACGAAATCATTCAAAACTAAATCTAAACGTAGTCTAGGAGACCATCCACAAGCGGTTGCAAAACGTAAACTTGTAAATAACATTTCTCCTAAATTAGTATTACTTAATTCGTTCTCAGTTTGTATTTTTGAACGTGCATATGCTGTTAACGGATTCGTTAAGTCAGTTTCTTTTCTTGATTGATTTGAAGCGTGACCATACATAGAACAACTTGATGCAAAAACAAAATTTTTAACACCTACGGAAGATGCAATTTTTGCTAGTCTGACACTTGCAGTTTGATTTATATCTGCAGTAACTTTTTCAAATTCATTGCCTATTGGATCGTTTGAAATTCCAGCTAAATGCACAACTGCATCTATTCCTTCTAACATCGATTTTTGAATCGATCGAATATCACCTATATGTTGTGTAGATACAAAATGTTCAGGAATGAAATCAGCTCCAGTTAAGGCATGACCAAAAAAACCAGTATCATAACCAATTATTTCAGTATTATTAGATTTGCTTCTTAAGAAATGGGTCAATACAGAACCAACGTAGCCCATATTTCCTGTTATAAATATTTTCATGATATTTTAATTAATTGTAAAATTAGTTATACCTTAAAGTATATTCAAAAATATATTAATTAATTTTTCTTTTACCAGACTTTCCAAGGAGCATTACCACTTTTCCATATTTGATTAAGCATGTTTTTTTCTCTTAGTGTATCCATTGGCTGCCAAAACCCTTCATGTTTGAATGCGCACAATTGTTTTTCTGATGCAAGTTTGACCAATGTATCGGTTTCCCATACAGTCTCGTCATTTTTAATTTTATTTAAAACTTTTGGATTTAAAACAAAAAAACCTCCATTAATCCAACTACCATCACCATCAGGTTTTTCTTGAAAATTTTTTATTAGATTTTTTGAGCCAAATTTTAAAACTCCATAACGCCCCGGGGGACGTACTGCAGTTAAAGTGGCCTGTTTACCATTTTTAATATGAAATTTTAACAATGATGAAATATCTAAATTACTTAAACCATCGCCATAAGTAAAAAAAAAGGCTTTTTCATTTTTAATATATTTTTTTACCCTCAGAAGTCTGCCTCCTGTCATCGTACTTTCTCCAGTATCAACTAAAGTAACTGTCCAAGGCTCACTATTATTTTGTTGTATTGTCAATTTATTATTTTTCATATTAAAAGTAACATTTGATTGGTGTAAAAAATAATTATTGAAATATTCTTTAATTACATATCCTTTGTAACCACAACAAATTATAAAATCTCTAACACCATGGACTAAATAAATTTTCATTATATGCCAAAGAATTGGTTTTCCACCAATTTCAACCATTGGTTTAGGTTTAATTTCAGTTTCCTCCGATAAACGAGTACCTAAACCTCCCGCAAGTATAACAGCTTTCATTAAATATTTTTTTTCCGTTAAATTAAATTATTTAGTAAAATTAATTATTTAAACAACCTAGTAAATTCTTTCCATATTTATTGTTTTTAAAACCATTCTTTAATTTTATGGTTTAATTAAATTACGAAGTTAATTAAAAATTATCTGTTTAAATTTAAACCATTTACAAAATATTTCTAGTTTCCACAAAAATATAAACTAATGGTAATACTAAAGCAATTGATAAAATAAAATATTTATCTGATAGTCTAACCGATGTAAAAAAATTGCTGAGAAGGACATGAAAAAAACTCTTACAAAATATACAATAAAATTGAAATGGGTGAATTTTTTAAATTATTTATTAGATAATAAAGTTTAAAATGAGGAAAAAAATTATTCTAAGTTGCTTTGGTAGAAGAAATAATTATTTAACATCAATCTATTTAAATAAAAAAAATTATCTCAAAATAATGTTCACCGATATCTATGTAAGTAATTTTACAAGAAATTTATTTTTTAATATAAATAAATTTTTTAAAATAGATTTATTAGACCGGCTTTATTTGAGATCAAACAAAAATTTACCTTCTAATAAGGTAATTTCATTCCCTATTATACGAGTTAAGTCATTAGTTAGATATTTATTTAATAAATATATTTTCAAAAATAGTCACGATATTTATAATAAATTTATTTATGAGGCCCAACTATTTAATCAAAATATAATTTATAGATTATCTCTAATTTCAAATAATTTTTTTTTCTATTCATATAGAAATGACTCCTTAGAAGTTTTTAATTATTTAAGAAAAGAAAAACCTAAAGTGAAAAAAATATTAGAGGTTCCTATAGCACCAGCAATTTTTGAAAAGCAAATTATTTCTAAAATTCAAAGATTAAATAAATACAAATGGGAAAACGAAATAATTAATAATAAAAATTTTAATAAAATTATTGAAAGAGAAAAAAAAGAAATTGAGGTAGCTGATCACATTGTCGTGCCATCAGAATTTGTAAAGAATAAGATTTGTGATTTTTACTCAACAGATAAAAAAAAAATTTCAGTAATACCTTATGCGATAAACAAAAAAAATTTTTTGTTAAAAAGTAGCAAAAGAAAAAATAAAGAAAAAATAAAAGTCTTAACTGTAGGCGATGTTTGTCTTAGAAAAGGAGTGCATTATGTTTATGAGGTAGCAAAAAAACTATCTGATAAGTTTGAGTTTAATTGGATTGGAAGATCTAATTTAAATTCTTTAGGATATGAAGAAGCTTCAAAATATATAAATTTTTTTGGCGAAATACCAAATAATAAAATCTACAAATATTTGAGAAAATCTGATATTTATTTTTTACCATCACTCTGCGAAGGTTCTTCCATCTCTCTTTATGAGGCATATATGAGTAGATTGTATTTAATTTATTCAAATAATTGTGGGTTTGAACTAAAAGATTATAAAAGAAAAAAAATCGTTAAATTAAATATAAATAATATGGTCAAAATTTTTAATAATTTACATAAAAATAAAAGTGTTTTTGATAAAAGAAATATTTTTAAGGATAAAACCAATTATTTTTCAATTAAAAAATATGAAATAAATTTCAATAAAATGTTAAAAAAAATTCAATGATAAAATTTATTCTAAAATTTTTTTCTCATAATATTTTGTTTTTAACTGGTGATACCCTTGTGCTTGATAGATGGTTATGGCTAAAAAAAAGAATAAAATTACTTAATGGATCATTTAAATTTATAGACGTTGGATGTGGTGCCGGGCAGTTTGTTATCGGTATAAATAAATTAAATTTTTTTTGTGATGGTATAGATGTTGACATCAATAAGTTGAAGAAGGCTAAGAGGAGAGCAGAATTACTTAATTTGAATAGAAAAGATATATTTAGAGATAATATTAATTTTATACAAAATAATGAATATGACTGTTTGATTACGTTTGAATGTATAGAGCATATAATTAATGATAAAAAATTTATCAATGATTGTTCGCGTGTAATAAAAAAAGATGGTTATCTATTTTTAACAACGCCCTACAAAAATCTCAATCCAATTACATCTGGTGATTTGGAAATATCCACATATGAGGACGGTGGACATGTAAGAGTTGGGTATGATAAAGCAATGCTCTTTTCTCTCTTAGGTGATAATTTTTATGATATTAAAATTAGTTATTGTAGTGGATTTTTAAGTCAAAAATTAACTTATCTATACAGAACATTGTTTAGAATTAATAAGTATCTTGCAATATTATGTATACTTCCACTAAGGCCATTTCAAATTATATTTGATAATTATGTAACAAAAATTTTAAATTATAAAAAATTTTCAATTTGTGTAGAGGCTAGAAAAAATTAAAATTAATAAAAATGAAATTTTTTAAAAATTATTATGATAGAGATTATGCAAGATATAACTCTTCTTGGCATACAGAAGATTCTTATTTTAAATTTTTACAAATAAAAAAAATAATTGATAAAAATAATTTAAAATTTAAAACATTTTGTGAAGTAGGATGTGGAGCAGGCAAAATACTATATTATTTGTCTAAAAAATATAAAAACAATAGTTTCTTTGGATATGAAATTTCAAAGAAGGCATTTTCTATGTGCACTAAAGGACAAAAAAAAATTAAATATTATAATTCTCACTTAAAAAAAAATAAAAAGTATGATGTAATATTATGTGCTGATGTTGTTGAGCATGTAGAAAATCCATTTAAGTTTTTAAATAATATTAAAAAAAGCTCAAATTTTCAAATTTTGCATATACCTCTTGACCTATCAGTAAATTCAATAGTTAGAAAGTCTGTTATATTGAAAGCAAGAAAAAATGTAGGTCATTTACATTTTTATAATAAAGATATTATTTTTTATGATTTAAAAAGGCTTAACTTTCATATAATTGACTATTTTTATACTTTTAATAACAATATTTATAAAAAAGGAAATATTAGTCAAAAAATTTTCGCTATATTCAGAAGATTAATTTATTTTATAAATAGAGATTTTGCAGTGAATTATCTAGGTGGTTTTTCTTTGATGATTTTGACGAAGTAGTTTTTTCCTCTTAAATTTGTGAGCACTACTACACATTTCCTCAATATTATGTTTTGGTCTCCATTTTGTTTTTTTTAAGATTTTACTGTTGTCGGCAAATAAAATTGGTGCATCACCTTTTCTTCTTTTTTTATAAATTATATTAAACTTAATATTATTAACTTTTTCATAGCATTTTACTATTTGCAGCACTGAATATGGTTTTCCTGTTCCTACATTTAATATCTCAAAATTTTTAATTTTATTTAATATTTTTAAACATTCGGTATGACTTGAAGCCAAATCTGAAATATGAATATAATCTCTCACAGCAGTTCCATCTTTTGTTTTGTAATCATTTCCATAAATAAAAATTTTCTTTTCTTTTGTAAAAGCTGATTTATTGAGAATTGGCATGAGATTTCTTGGTTGCAATGGATCATCTCCTATCAAAAAGTTTTTATGAGATCCAACAGGATTAAAATATCGAAGTATTACACTTTTAATTTTTTTTTTTTTACAAAAATTTTTAATTAAATCCTCACTAATTAATTTTGTTAATCCATATGAATTTTTATAACCAACTAAATTTTTTTCATTTATTTTATTTCTCTTGCCATCACCATATACAGTTGCACTCGAGCTAAATATTATATTTTTTGTTTTTGCATAATTCATTGATTTTAAAATAGAAATAATTCCAACAATATTATTCTCATAATATTTCTCGGGATAAATTTCAGACTCTTCAACTGATTTTAGGCCAGCTAAGTGTATTATATCTGTAATTTTATTTCTTTTTAAATAAATAGATAATTTTTTTTCATCTCTTACGTCTAACTTTGTAAAATTAATTTTTTTTTTATATAATTTTCTAAGAACATTTATGTTGTTTATTGAGCTATTTTCTAAATTATCTATTAAAAAAATTTTTTTATTTTGTTCAATTAGATTAAGCGCAATATGTGATCCTATATATCCAGCTGCACCTGTAATAAGAATATTCATATAGGTTTTATATCAAATAAATATAGTATATGTTTTAAAAAATTAATTATATTAAATGTTGTTTCTTGGTACTTTATCATTAATACAGTGTTGGTTTTTGCCTGGTTTTGTTGTTTTGAGTTTTTCAAGACAATTAAATAATTTAGATAAAATTATTTTATCACCTCTATTAAGTTTGTTTGTAAACTACTTAATAGTAATTTTCTTAGTTTTAATAAATCAATTTAACTTTAATAACATTATTTTGGTAATATTAATTGAAATTTTTTTAATAGGATTTTTATATATCAAATATTCTAAATCAATTTTTGTGAAGATTTTAAATCTAAGAAAAGTTAGTTTAAAATTCAATTTTTGGGCTTTTGATTTTATAATTTTATTATTTTTCATAATATTTTTTTTCTTAGCATTGAATACAATTGGAGAAGTAATTCATCTTGGAGACCCAATTGTTATGTGGAATGAATGGTCAAAGGATATATATTTAAACAAAATCCCAAGTACGGGTGATTATCCATTGGCATATCCAATTTTGGGTGCAATCACATATATCTTATTAGGTACTTTTGAAATAGAATTTTTCGCAAGAATTGTCTGTTTAATTTATCCGTTGTGGATTTTTATAATTTATCTGAGATTAAAGAAATTAATATTAGATAATAAAAATGTACTATATTTTACATTTTTAATATCTCTAATTTTAATTTTTTATATTTTTAGACATTATGCACTTTTTATAGGGTATGTTGATCCAATCCTTTTTTTCATCACCTTTTCATTGGGATATTTATATATTTTATTTCGTGACAAAAAATTAAGTATTTTAGATTTATTAATTGTTGTATTTGCAATTTCTACTCCAGCTATAACTAAACAAACAGGTATTTTGCTTACTGCTTTTCTTCCATTTATTTTAATAATTTTTATGATTAAAGAAAATAAAGAAATAAAGCTCTCTTTTTTTTTTAAGCTCACATTTTTAGTTTTCATATTTTCTGCTAGTTGGTATTTATTTAAAATTTATGGATATATTTTCGAACTTGGCGATGCATCAAATGTTAAATCTCTAATAAAACAAGTAAAAGGCTCAAATACTTTTAAATTATTAAGAGGGTTAAATTATGCATTTGGAATACTTTACCCAGTAGTAATAATTCTATTTTTAATCGGTTTAAAAAATTTCTATTCAAGAATAATAGGATTGTTTTTAGCTTTACCTTATTTTTTAATTTGGGCTCTTTTTTTTGGAAATGATAATAGAAATTTATCAATTGCAATTCCTATAATTGCTTTTGTTCTATCCGTAGGATTAATAGAAGTAATAAATTTTATTCAAAAAAAAATTAATAATAAAATATTAATATTTGTTTCTACTATAACTTTTTTCTTTTTCATTTTTGTATTTTTTGATTTCATAAATGAAAAAAGAAACAGAGAAATATTAATCAATAAGACTATTGAAAAACAAATGCTACGAGGAAAAAATATTGCAACAAATAATTTAATATACGAAAATTTAAAAAAATATGAAGACAAGATTTTTTATACGGATGATTATAATTTTACTTACTTGCCCAAAACTGACAATAGAATAATTCTTTTGGATTGCTCTAATTTAAACTTTCAATTAAAAGATTCATTTCTATTATTTTCAATAAAAACTAAAGGCGTTTGTAATGAAAGAATTTTGAATATATTATCTTTAAAAAGTAATTCGTATGATAAAATATTTGAAAATAAAGATCATATATTATTTAAATTTAATTAATCTTTTTAGGGTATTCTCTTAAATTTTTTAAAGCCTTAATTTGATCTTTTTTTTCTTCGTGATACTCAGCATCTATGTTTATCATCCATGGATCATTTTTAAGATTATCATTGAGTATATTTTCAACAGTTAGTATAGAGCTCATCATCGCATGGTCTTGATTATTATATTTGTGCATACCATTTCTACCAACCATGTGCATAGTTGAATAATTATTTTTTAATTCATCAACAATTTTTGAAACTGAATTTTTATAATTTTCATCATACACAGGATAAGCTTTTTCTTGTCTTACTACTTTATAATCTGAAATCTTATTTGTATCTATTATCGAAATTTTGCTCAAATCTTTTTTTGCTATTTCTAAAATTGTTTTGTCATCTGATGTCCAAAATTTATCACCTTGATTACAAAAATATTCTAAACCAACACAGGCGCAATTTTTATCTTGATCAATCATTTCTGGTGACCAAGATGCAAAATTTTGAAGCCGACCAGCCTTTATTTCTGGATCATGTAGATATATCCAGTTATCATCAATATTTAACTTGTAATCTAAAATCACAGCAACAGTTATAAAATCTCTATACTTTAAAAAATTTGCCGCACTTTTATTTTTTAAAATTGGATTAATATTATTCACCACTTCTTTTAATGGAGCAGAATTTATAATTTGTTTACAATCTATTACATATTCTTCGTCATTAATTAAACAATTTACCTTCCAAGATTTATTATTTGAAATATGCTCGTACTTATAAGCATCAGCGTTCATAAAAATTTTATTTCCATTTTCACTAATTTTGTCTCTAGCAGCCTCCCAAAGCATGCCTGGTCCTTTTCTTGGATATTTAAATTCATTTATTAATGTTTTTATATTTTTATTTTTCTTTTTAATTATAGAGTTAATTATCAATTTTTTTAAATCTAATCCTTTTATTCTTTGTGCTGCCCAGTCTGAGGATATTTCATTACATTTCATTCCCCAAACTTTTTCGGTATAAGTTTCAAAAAAGTTTTTAAATAATCTTTTACCAAACTTATCTACAACCCAGTCTTGGTAAGTTCTTATATTTTTATTTTTAAAAAGTTTCGCTCTTAAATAAGAAATTACCACAAGAAAACTCTCATAAAGACCCAAGTTTAGTAAAGCTTGTAGTGGTTTTAATGGATAACTATAAAATTTATTTTTAAATAGAATTCTAGAAGATCTTTTTCTTAATATAATATCAGCAGGAAGAATTTGGTCCCAAAGCTCATTAATTTCTTTTGATTTACTGAAAAAACGGTGACCACCTATATCAAATTTAAAATTTTTGTATTTTTCAGTTCTTGATATACCTCCAACATATTTTGGGTTTTTTTCAATTATTATAAAATCTTTTTTGCCCACTAATTTAAAACCAGCAGTTAAACCTGCCGGCCCTGCACCAATTATTAAAATATCTGTTTTAATATTTTTCATTTTAAATTAATTTTTTTAATTTTAAGTTTTAAAAAACTTGAAAATACATTTTGAACTTTTATCCCATTTACACCATTCGAACCATATAATTGTATATGGTTTGAATCATATCCCTGAAACCATTTTTCTTTAAAGTCTATATTGTGGAAAAGTGATAATACTTTTTTTTGTAAAAGAATAGCTAAATGCATAGTGCCATCATCATGACAGATATGCATTTTAGATGAATATATAATAGACATGAGTGACGCTAATGAAGTCTTTCCAGTTAAGTTTAAAATATTTTTTTTAAATTGGTTACCTATTTTTATATTTTGAAACTTATCTTTTTTCGTACCCAAAAGCACAATTTTTATATTTTTATTTGTGGAAATAATTTTTTTAATTAAAATTTTCCAACTAGTAATATTCCATCTTTTTTCTGGTATTCTACCTCCTGGACTTATTGTGAGGTAATTATTATATTTAAAAATTTTTGATAATTTTATATTTTTTTTTATTTTAATTGATAAAATTTTATTTAATTTGATAAATTCTGTAAGAGATATTTTTTTCACTTTATTAGCTAAATAATAACCTTCGTAATACTTATTATTTTTTTTAAAAATATTTAGACCATGAAAATTACAATTCAATAAAAATTTAAAATACAAATAATCGCGTAGCTTATTAAATATAGGTCTGTCTTCATTTAAGTAATAAAATTTGTTTATTTTATTTTGTTTTAAAATTTTAATTGAATTAAATAAACTTTTAAAATTATGAATTTTTTCAATTTCTAAAAAATTATCAACTAAATTTATTTTTTTTAAAATTTTCAACGGACTTACAGCGTCTGAATCGTGATTTTTAACACAGAGATAAAAAATTTTACAATTTGGATTTATATTTTTTATTAATTGAATAGCAGGTAGTGAAACAATTGTATCACCTAAACTACCAGTTCGATATATCAGTATATTTTTCAATTTAATTTGTATATAAATATTTATACTCAAAATAAAGATGAAAAAACAACTTCTTATTGCTTCTGATCATAATGGAAAAAAGCTTAAAGATATAATTATCAATAAATTTAAAAACCAATTTTACTTTATAGATTTTGGAAATTATGAGGATAAAGAAAAAGTAGATTATACAGATTTCGCAAAGCAAGTTGCTATCAATATTTCAAAAAATCCAGATTTGTATAAAGGAATATTAATTTGCGGAACTGGCGCTGGTATGTCCATTGCTTCAAATAAATATAAAAATATAAGATCAATATTGGCACATAACAATCTAACAGCAGAAATGAGCAGAAGACATAATAATACGAATGTAATTTGTTTAAGTTCATGGGTAAATACAAACTTACAGAATATAAATATTTTGAAAATTTGGTTAAGTTCAAAATTTGATGCCGGCAGACATGTTAAGAGAGTTGATAAAATTGAAAAAAATAAATCTAAAATAGTATTAGTAAATGGTGTTTTTGATATATTACATACTGGTCATATAGATCTTCTTGAACATGCTAAAAGATTGGGAAAAAAATTAGTAGTTGCAATAAATTCAGACAAATCAACAAAAATTATTAAAGGAAAAAAAAGACCAATCAATTCAGAAAATTTAAGAAAAAGAACTCTTTTAAGTTTAAGCATAGTAGACGAGGTTGTTGTATTTAATGAAACTAATTTGAGTAAAGTAATAAGACTAGTAAAACCAGATTTATTAGTTAGAGGAGCAGATTATCCTGAAAAAATAGTTAGAATTAGGGATAAGGTTCCAAATTCAGTAAAAATTAAAATCATAAAAAAAACAAAAGGGTATTCAACTTCTTTGACAATCAAAAAAATGCTTAAGAAATAAAATGAGTATATTATTATTTGGGGAAACAATCATGGATGTTGATACTTTTTTAAAGAAAAAAGAAATTAGTAATCACTCTAAAAAAGAAAAATTTATTTTAGAGAAAAATAATTTAAATTACGGAGGTGCTAGTAATTTGTTTGAGTTGTTAAAAAAAAAAAAAATTTTTTTTTTTACAAATAGGCAATTAATTAAAAAAAATATTATTAATATAAGTAATGATAAAATTATTAAGTATAGATATTGGTTTAAAAATAATATTGTTTTTCAGGTTAATAATGTTTCAGATAAAAAAAAAATATCACTCAATCTAAAAAATTATAAGAAAATTTTTAATATTATTAAAAAAACTAAAATATTTGTAATTTCAGATCATAATTATGGAATTATAAAGCAAAATATTTTACGAAAGTTAATTAAATTTGCTCAATTAAATTATATAAAAATATATTATGACTCACAACTTAGAGAAAAAATATTAAATAAATATATTCCAAAAGGAGTCGATTACTTTTTGATGAACCGAGATGAATTTTTAAAATATTTAAATCATTATAATATTAAAAAAAAAAGTCTACGATACTCTTTATTTTCTTTAAGAAAAAAACTAAATGCTAAATTTCTTATTTTAAAACTAGATAAAGAAGGATGTGTATGTGTGACAGAAAAAGATGAATATTATAAAATAGAACCATTTAAGAAGAAAAAAAATTTGATTGGTACTGGAGATAAGTTTTTAGCCGGTTTAGTTTTAAAAAATAATCAAATAAATATTAAAAAAAAATTAATTTTTTGTAATAAATTTGCAATACAATAATGTACGGAAAAAAATTTAAAGATATCAATTTAATTAAAAAGAAACCTATCAAATTTAAACGATCTGGATTTGAATTGTTCGGAATTTTTAACGAAGATTATTATAGTTTTATAATAATTTTATCTAAAAAAAAACAAAAGTTGAAAATGCCTTTAAAAAAGTTTTATTTTTTAACAGAAAAAGAAATAAAAGAAAAATCAAAATTAATTTTTTACGGGAAAGATTATTTGAGCACTGATTTTAATCAAAAATATTATGTATTTTTTGAGCGAAAAATTGATTTGAAAAAAATAAAGGTTCTGAAAAATAATAATAAAATTAAAAAATTAAAAATTAAAAATGTTATTAAAAATAAAAAAAAAAAATATTGGGGCTATGTTAAGAATATTTTTAATCAAAATAACTCATGTGCTAAAGAAATTTATATGATGAAAAATACACAGAGCAGCATGGAATTTCATATTAAAAAAGAAGAATCGTATTTTATTTATGAAGGAGAGTTAGATATAGGATTAAGATATGCTAGAGCAAAACAAAAAATAACTAAATTAAAAAAAAATAATGTATTTAAAATGTTACCAGGAACAATGCACATGAGGATGGCAAAAAAAAATACAACTATCCTTGAAATGAGTAATAATGATGATGACACTGATTCAATTATTGTACATGATGGAAAAAAATATAATTTTAAAACAACTAAATGATTGATTATATCAAAAAAACTATCACTCTTAATAAATCTATTCATCAAAATAAATTATCTTTACTTAACTTTGGTAATGGAAGCGTAATTGATAGGAAAAAAAATATAGTTTTTATTAAAGCCTCTGGTGTTCTTCCGAATAAGGCAAATATAAAAAATATTGTTGGTGTAAAATTATTAAAAAACAATGCATATAAAATTAGTTATAATCAAAATTTAATTCCGAGTGTTGATGTAAATTTACATATTAGGATTTATAATTACTTAAAGAATATAAATTCAATAATACATGTACATTCTTGTTTTGGTACGATTTTGTCTCAATTAAAAATTGAACCCAAATGTATT
>MDSZ01272689.1_pt1 | contig 30055 bp, 31 predicted proteins | sample 811201 | NCBI WGS metagenome assembly MDSZ01 (sample SAMN05326647, study PRJNA326480) | marine metagenome | isolation source: seawater | place: Indian Ocean: North | collected 2010 | reverse complement strand
CACGTTGATAGGCTGGATGTGGAAGCGCAGTAATGCGTGCAGCTGACCAGTACTAATAGCTCAATTGGCTTGATTTATGCACTGAAAAAAATTTTGATTATTACTCTTTGAGTGATATTCTTTGGTTTATTTGATGAATTATTTTTTTGGATTTAATAATAATACTTATAAAACCTCTTTAACAATACCAAATTTTTCTAACTATAAGTTTTTTAAAAAAAACGTTAATCTTTATTGTGGTTATATTCATAACAGCAAATGGAATTTTGAGAAATTAGAAAATGCTAAGAAAGATAATTTTTTTAATATAAAGTCTCATTTTATCAGTAACTCAAATATTTTTTTTTTAGCAACAGATAGTCAAGTACAAAACAAAACTAATCTGAATTCATTAGAAAACTTTAATATTCTTACTAATACATATCCTGAATTTAGGTGCAATCTTGAAGTAAATAAAAATAATGCAGGCTTTTCTTCTTATCAATCAGAATATTCTTTTCCAATGACTAAAATCAAAGGAAGTGTGGTCTCTTCGATTTTCAATTTAACTCAAAAAAAACATAAAAATTTTTTAATATTTAGAAATATTTATTATAAAGCAATTTATCAAAATTTTTTTGGATATGTTGTTAATAAAGAAAAGAGAAAAATTATTAAAAAAATAGAACTATATACAAACACGTCAAATATAATAGAAATTGATGACGAATTACTTGGTCGTGATCATTATTTCTGCACGGATGAATATGTTGGGATACCTGTTTTTTTGTCAGATTATGATGGAGAACTCTCTTTTGAACATACTCATCCCCCACAAACCTATATTAATGGCAGTAATAAGAAAATTGTTTCTGATTATAAAAAAAAAATATTATCAATTATAAATAATGAAGCTTCATCAAATTAAGAATACTTTAAAAATAAAGCCAATACAAATAAACACTTATAACGAGCACTCAATATCTATTTCAGACAGTTTTGTATTTCGAACTGATAAAAAATTTGAAACAGTATTTAGGTTTATCGATATTTTAGATTTATATTTTGACCTTTCAACAGACGAAATTATTTTAGAATTTTACTGCAAAAATAATAAATTAATTAAAAAAAAAATTTTTAATCAAATAAAAAATCAAAATGAATTATTTATAGATCAAAATTTTTTGGAGGGTTATAGTGGAATTGGAACGTTTGTTATTTATCATATTCCAAAAAATAAGGAAAAATTATTAAGGTTCAACAATAGATGCTATGTTGGATACAAAAAAAATAATTCGTATAGCTTTGTTCATGGAAACACATATGTTAAGGGTTTAGAAATATTAAGTAAAAAGGAAAAAACAGGTTTTGTAAAACAATCTTTATTATCTAATTGGAAATATATTTTGCAAAAAGATTTTAGCAAATATGACTTTAGTGAATTGTTGATTGTAAATCCTTTAGATACCAATCTTAAATTAAATTGTAATAATGAAAATTATATTTTAAAAAAAAATTGTATTATTAATATTGAAATTAAAAATATTAGTACGGTTAAATTGATATCAAATTGTACTTTGTTAAGACCGGTGGTATTTAGCTATAAAGACAATTTTTTTGATGTTCATCATGGATAATATAAAATGCAATATTTAAAAAAATTTTTGTTAAAAATATATTTTTTATTTTATCACAATTTTAAAAAAATTAAAAACGCAGATATCAAATATTTTTTCATAAAATTTTTCAAAAAAAATTTAATATATATTGATCAAAAAACAGACCTAAAATTTTTTGTTCCGAACTTACTTACTTATAATAGAGCAAAAAATTTATTTTTTTCTGAACCAGAAACAATTGAATGGATAAATACCTTCAAGTCAAATACTGTTTTCTATGATGTAGGTAGCAATATTGGATTATATTCATTGTATTGCTGTAAATTAAATAAAAATATTTCAATCTATTCTTTTGAACCATCTACCAATAATTTAAGAGTATTATCAAGAAACATCTATATTAATAATTTTTATGAAAAAATAAACATTATACCGATCCCACTCTCTAATGATGATGGTAAATTTAATTTAATGAAAGATAACACTTTTAATGAGGGAGGCGCTTTAAATCAGTATGGCGTAGATTATAATTTTGAAGGAAAAAAAAATATTTTAATTAACGGAAATATTTATAAAATTTTAGGTTTTAGTTTAAATTATTTTATTAATACTAAATTAATTAAAAAACCTGATTATATTAAATTTGATGTAGATGGAATAGAGCATTTGATACTAGAAGGTTCTAGTTTTTTAAAAGAATGTAAAAATTTAGAAATTTTGATTGAAATAAATGATAACTTCGTAGAACAAAAAAAAGCAGCTTTTGATTTACTTAAAAGTTATGATTTTTTTCTAAAAAAAAAATATGAAAATAGTTCGACTTCTGATCAGTTTAAGAATACTTTTAACTATTTATTTATTAAATAATTTGAATTATTTAACTATTATTTAGATTAATTTCTTCAATACCTAATTGATTAAATAACTTTTGATATTTTTTATATAGTTCACACAAATTTTTGTCATCTAAAGTGCTCAAGTTGTAGTTAATATTTACAACATTTACATCACTTTTATTAAACAAGATCTTTAAATTTATTAACCCCATTGTATAGAACCCAAAGACAGAATTTGGCAAATAATCTGATTTAGCAAGTACATATTCTATAGGCTTGTTTATTTTTTTTATATTTAGGTTAGATATCTTTAATTCTTCTATTTTATAAGCTGGTTCATTTCTGTGCGGAATAAAAAACACATTCTTTTCTTTAAATTTATAACAAAAATTTCTTATTAAATTAAAATACAATTTTTCATTAAGAACGTTTATTTTTGGACTAGCATCAGATGTTCCTAGTAAATATATATTATCATTTTTAATTTTTTTTGAAGAAATTATATTCTTTAAAAAATCATAATTATTCTTTTTGTAGGTTTTCTTTGAAATATTTTCAAAAATTGAAAAAAAGGAAAATTTTTTTTTGATATTTTTATCATCAATATTTAATATATTGACTCCCTCATCTAAAAATATTGTTTCTTTAGTATATTTATAAATTCCTTTTGATAAATAGTAATTAAAGTCTCCTATTATACTTTTTTTGAAAACCAAGAAAAACTTGAAAAACTTTAAAAAGATTGAAAATTGTTTTTCATTCATTAAATCAATTAGAAAAATAGTTTTATTACTTAACGGTAAATCCAAAACTAAACTTCTGATTTGATTTAAACTTGTATCGCTTGGATATCCAATTAATATAAGTATTTTTTTTTGGTTTTTATTTAAAAATATTAACTCATTTAGACATAGGAGTTGAGAAGGAGAATTAATTAAACAAATTTCTCTAAAAGAAAAAAGTTTAAAAAACAAAAATATAAAATTTTCATAATTTTTAAACATAGCTTTTTAACAACTAAATATTAATTTAGTTTAAATTATTTATTTCAAATATTTTAAAGCACCTTTTTTAAATATTTTTACCACGTACTTAATCTCCTTAACTGAAGTTGGAAGTGAGAAAAAAATAATACCACTAGAAGAATAATAGATTTTCTTACTAAGAATATATTTTCTAAATAATTGAATATTTTTATTTTTTTTATTTTCAAAAAAATCTCTCTGTGTTCTGTTTTTTAAAATCTGATTTGTGTATACAAGTCTTAATATTGATTCAAATCTATATATTTTTAAATCAAGGTTTTTTTTTAAAAAAAAATCATTCAATTCAACCTCAAAATATTTTGAATTTGTATTTATCTTTTTGAATATTTTAACTCTATTTTTTTTAATATATTTATAAATTTTTAGTCCACAAAACATACTTATAGAATTGCCGGAAAAAGTCCCACCAAAAAAAACTTTTTTCTTTTTTTTAAGCTGATTTTCAATTCTTTTTGAAATACTAATTATTCCAATAGGAAGACCTCCGCCAAAACATTTTCCAAATGTAGATATATCAGCATTTATTTTAAAAAACTTTTGAAGAGTAGACCCGTTTGTTCTTAAACCTGTAATCATTTCATCAAAAATTAATATCAGATTATTTTTTTTGCAATAATTGCTTAGAAATTTTAAATATTTCACACACTCATATGTGGGTAATGATCCTTGAATAGGTTCAACTAAAATACAAGAAATATTTTTCTTATTTTTATCTAAAATTTTTTTTGAATTTAGAATATCATTATAAGGAATATAAATTAAATTTTTTCTATCAACGCCAGATATACCACCTGATAAATATTTTGGTTTTAAATTTTTATCTGGTTTGAATAGTAGCTTATCAACAGAACCATGCCAACTACCTACAACGTTTATAATTTTCTTTTTTTCGTTAAGTGCTTTTACTATTCTTAAAGATTTTATTATTGCCTCGGAACCTGAGTTACAAAATATTATTTTAGAACAATTAGTAAAATCTTGTTTTAAAAGTTTTGCATATTCTTCTGCATAAATATTTGGAGCAGCAAAATTAGATACTTTATTTTTAAGTAAATCTAAAATTGTTTTAGAGTAAATCTTATGATTATGGCCCAGCAATAAAGATCCTGCACAAAACGACAAATCTATGAGTTTTTTTTTATGAAAAACTTTTGACCCAATTCCCTTACTAAGCAGAAAACTATTTTTCTGATATCCCTCGTTTAAAATGTTTTTTGACATGTTTAAAACATAATTTGTTGTTAATTACATAAATATACTGTTATTGATAAAACACAAGTTATTATTGGTGAATAATTTACTTTACAGTATATAAATTGAACTATATTGTTCAAATTATGAACGATATAAAGAATAATGAAGATTTTTTGAAAATTTTAAGAAAATTGTCTGAGTCTTCAGATCTCTCACAAAGAAATCTAGCAAGTAAATTAGGATTTAGTTTAGGTAAATTAAATTATTGTTTAACAAAATTAAAAAAAAGAGGTTTAATAAAAATAAAGAATTTTAAAAAAAATCCTAATAAAATTGGCTATTTATACGTACTTACACCCAAAGGAATTTCAACAAAAACAAAAATTACAATAAATTTTATGAAACAAAAAGCACAAGAATACAATGAACTGAAGTCTGAAATTAATTCTGATAAAATAAAAAAAATTGATGAGGATTTATTGTAATGAGCAGAATTGGACATAATAGACCTCCATTAGATCCTAAAGAAACTATAAAAAAAAATATAGCTAGGAGAAGTCTGATTGTTGATGAGGGAATTACTAATTATAAAAATATACCTCTGCCCACATGGATAGAACTTAGCTTAATAGACGTCTGTAATAGATCTTGTGTCTTTTGTCCAAAATCTGATAGCTCGATTGCACCCGATACCTATCAAAAAATGAGCAGGAGTCTTATCGATAAACTTTATAAAGATTTAAAAAAAATTGGCTACAAGGGATCGATTGCATTATGTGGATACGGTGAACCTCTGTTACATAAAGATATTGAGTATATTACTAAAAAATTATCTAAGGTATCAAACGTTGAAATTGTTACTAACGGCGACCCACTAAACTCTAAAATATTAAAAAAATTATACGACTCTAAAGCAGGTAGATGTCTAATTAGTATGTATGACGGACCAGAACAAATCGAAAAATTTAAAAAAATTATAAAAGACTCAAAAGTACCAGAGGATTTTGTAATTTTAAGAGATAGATGGTATGATGGAACTCAAAATTTTGGAGTTAAGCTTACCAATAGAACAGGTACTGTGAAAATTGGAAACCAATTAGGTAATTCAGTACATAGTATTTGTTATTATCCTTCATATCAATTTCTTATAGATTGGAATGGAGATGTTTTTTTATGTCCTCAAGATTGGCAAAGACGACAAGCAATGGGCAATATGATGCAAGAAGAGATTTTTGAAATATGGACATCTAAAATAATGAAAAAATATAGATTAGATTTACTCAATGGGAAAAGAATTAACGAACCATGTAAAAGCTGCAATGCTCAAGGAACTTTATTAGGAGTTAACCATGCAAAAATTTGGAGATCATTGTACAAAAAAAAATAAATCTTTTATAAAATTTTTTGATATTGTTGGGGTATTAATTTTTTAAGCTTGTTTTTTTTAGCTAATTCATAAATCCAAGTAGGTCTACGTACTATTATTCGTGCAATTGTTATAAAATCGAGTTTTTTTTTATTAATCAGATTATTGACAAAACTGTGATTTGTTAGCATTCCCGTTGTTGTTGTGATAATTTTACTTTTGGTTTTGATTTCAGTTGTCATTTTGGTTCTAAATCCCTCATATTGTTTCATCTTAGTTTTTGGTAATATTCCTCCACTTGTAACAGATACATAATCGAACCCAATTTTTTTTAATTCTTTTGACAACATTATTGCTTCTTGAATTTTAATCCCAGACTCAAGATGGTCCGTGCCTGTAATTCTCGCACCTAATATTTTTTTTTTAGGCCAAATTTTTCTCACTTCTTTTGCTATCTCTAGTAAAAGCCTTGATCTATTTTGATAACTACCACCATACATATCATTTCTTTTATTTGAAATTGGAGAAAAAAATTGGTGCAACAAGTATCCATGAGCCATATGAATTTCCAAACAATCAAAGTTAATTTTTTTTGCTTTAATAGTTGATTTTTTAAAGTCTTTAATTAAATTATTTATATCATTTTTTGACATTGTTTTTGGTTTGGGCCATCCTTTATCTCTTCTCAAGTCAGAGGCAGACAGCGTTTGCCAAGATTTTTTTTTTGGAAGGGCACAATTTCGTTTAATCCAAGGAACAAAGCTAGATCCTTTTCTGCCAGCATGTGATAATTGAATTCCAAATTTAATATCGTTATTTTTCCTCAAAAAAGTTATTAACTTTTTTAAATTCTTCTTTTGTATATTATTATATAAACAAAGGTCCGAACTAGAAATTCTTCCTGCCTTACTCACAGCTGTAGACTCAAGAATAATTAAACTTGCACCAGAGGAGGACAAATTTTGTAAGTGAGTATAATGCCAGCTTGATGGACTACCATCAATCGCAGAATATTGACACATTGGAGAAATAGCAATTCTGTTTTTAAGTGTTACGCCGTTTATTTTTAATTTATTAAATATCATTTATTTTTTTTGAACAATAAATTCATTATGTGGATGAAAAATTGCTTTTGGGTAAGACCAATAAGTCTCAATAAAATAAAGTTTTAGAGCTTTTCCAAGTTTTGGAAGATGGGGAACACCGTCAGAATCAATCATGGATTTCATGGGGGTAGCAAATCTTAACCACTCACCAGTTTTTTGTTCGTCATATAAGCTTCTAGCAAACAAAGCTATAGCAGGATTTACAAGATTATATTTAATTTTTAATTTTTTATAAAATTTTTTTAATGTTGTTGGTTTTTTAAAACCTAGTTCGCGCAAACTTACACGATATAATATAATTGGCTTTTTAATTTTTTTATAAGAAATCTTTTTTTTTTTTAAATATGTTAACAATCCACGGGGATGGAATATAACCTTTCCTTTTAAGTAATTTTAAACATTCGTCAGTATTTTTTAACGATATTTTTGAGATTATTTTCCAAGGTTTAAAAGGCTTGTGTTTATTTGGCTTTTTTTTCATTATTTTTTAAAATCTTACAATTTAATCATTATCTAATAAATATTTATTTTCATCCTCATCAATACTTTTTTTGTATAATATATAAATTATAAATCCAGGTATTAGATAAAAATAATACTTTAAATTTTTTTTATGAACTACGTTCATTTGAAAATTTTTAGGATCTATATCTTTGATTCCAAATAAATTTCCAAATTTAAATAGTGATTTTTGACTATGTTTAAAGTACTTAAATTTAAAGCATGAATTTTTTTCAATTTTATTTTTAAATTTTTTAATATTAAAATACATTTTATATTTCGTGTCTCTTTGATTTAGGTCGTCATAAACCCATCCATGAAATAAAGCATTTTTGAAATGAATCAAATCATCAAAATAGCTAAATTTATTGAATGGAGGTGGCTGTCTTAATCTTTGGTTTTTAAGTTCTTTAAGAGTTGAAAAAAAATAACCCACTTCATTTCTGTAGAAGCACAAATAAATAACTTCAAAATTTAATTTTTTTAATGAATTCTCGAAAAAAAATTTATGCTTTTCATTTAATAACATTAAAGAAAATGCCTCAGATGAAAGAATTATATTTTTTTTTACATTTTTAATTTCATCAAGAAGATCCTTAAAGTTTCCTAATTTTGGTTCGTATAGGTAATCTTTAGAAAACTCAAAAAATAAATTAGCATGATTTATATATTCCCCTGATGTTTGACCTGATTTAGGAATATAAAAAAATTGAGAAATGTCTTTTTCATTATACTTCAAAAGTTTTTGCATACTAGTTGATGCAGTTTTTGGCATGCCAATATGAATATATATTTTATTCATTAATTATTATTTTTTTTTAAAAAATTAAAAATTAAATTTAATTCACTTCTTATTCTTTTATTTTTAATAAAAGTTATGATTTTTTCTTTATGTTTATTTTTAAAATTCATAAATAAATTTATCAAAAACATATAAATTATTCTTAAAGGTTTAAAATTAGAAAGTTTTTTATAGGTATAATTTTTTAAATTATAATTTTTAATTTTTGAGGATTTTTTTTTTTTATCAAAAATTTTACTTTTATCAAAAATTTTATTTATTTCTTTTATATCAATTTTTAATAAATTTTTTACCTCATTCATTAGTTTTGAGACATCAGATTTATAAAACTTATTATCCATTAATTCATTATAGTCCAATCTTTCAGAAATAGCATTTTTACTGTGGAATTGATGTAACAGAGTAAGAATATTTTTTTTTTTTAATTTTTCCAGAATTAATATTAATAAGATCTTGATGATAGTCATAAAAATCTATGTTTGAAAATCCAAGCTGACTATTTCTAGTTATTTGATAATTTTTAATTAGAATTTTTGTTCTAAAAACATAATGCCAAGAATTTTCCATTACATTTAAATATTTTATTATCCTTTCTTTTTTAATGTTTTTTTCATTACTATTTGCAGTCATCATTTTACTAAAATTTATTGGATGACCATACAGTTCATTTTTAAAAAATGCTCTATTTAATATATCAAAATTTAATGCAAAACCTCCACAGGCAACATAGGTTTTTTTTTTTTCTAAAAACATTAGCAATTTATTTATAGAATATATTATTGGAAAATCATCATCGGAAAAAAGCATCACGTATTCAGATTTAATTAATTTTAGAGCTTCGATTATTTTTTTTTGAAAAATATTATAATTTCTATCAAAAGGAAATTTTTTATAAGTAAAATCAATTTTCGATAACTTCAGTAAATCAAGATGTTCATTTGAGATATTTTTTTTACTTCCATCAGCTATAAAAATTTTAAATGGAAATTTGACTTTATTCAGATAACTAAAGAATCTTAGAGTAAATTCTCTTCTTTCTTTTATAAGAAGTAAAAATGTAAGTTTTTTATTTATTTTATTGTTCATTTTTACAATTAGTATATTGCTTTCTATACATCCTAAAACTTAATTTAAACACAATAATTTTTATAATTTAATTTATAAATTTTAAATTATTTGTATACTGAAAGTTGATCCACAATTAACAATGCTTAGTTTTATTTTAAAAATATCTAAAAACTCACTTGATCTTGGTGGATCAAAATTAATATTAGTTTTTTTATTAATTTTATTTTCTACGTTTATAGAGTTATTGGGAATTTCGTTAATAATTCCAATTATATCAATATTTATAGATCCAACTTATATTGCTGAATATAGATCTTTATTAAGCATAAAATTCTTAGAAAATTCAAATTTCCTAAATATTGTATTAATTTTATTTCTTTTTATTTTTCTCATCAAATATGCACTAACTATTTTTTTTGAATATTTAATTGTCAAATTTACTAAGAAATGGGAAATTGATTTAATTATAAGATTAATTAATTATCATTTAAAAAGACCCTGGATAGAAGCTTTACGAACTAAGGACTCATTGATCAAAAATATAATTACAGATATTCCCACTTTTATCGTTCAAGGAGTTACGGGTGTCTTAAATATCTTTAGATGTGGTTTAATATTATTTGGTATTCTTTTATACTTAATTTACGAAAAAGGATTAATAACAATTTATTTATTTTTAATTTTTTCAATGGTTTTTTATTTTTTTTTAAAAACCTTTAAAAATTATTTATCAAACGTATCAAAAAGATATGGAAATTTTATGAGGATAAAATTTGATTTAACCTCTGAAATAAATAATGGTTTGAGAGAGATAAAAATTTATAACTTAAAAAACTATTTTTTGAAACAATACTTTACAAATGAAAGTTTTATAGCAAAAGTCGATATTGTAAAAAAGTTCATCCAAATATTGCCAAAAATTGGTATTGAGCTTTTATGCATAATAGGATTTTTATTAGTTATCACTATAAATTCAGAAAATCCAAAAAATATAATTCCTTTTTTGGGACTATTAACATTTATAATTTATAGATCTCAACCATTATTGACATCCTTAGCATCTTTAACTGCTGCACTGCAAATACACTCTGTTCAGATAAATGAGGGAATCGAAATAATAAAAAAAACAAAGAAAATGGATTCTATTGAGGAAAAAGAGAACAGTTCAGATGTTAATATAAAGCAAAATTCTTTAATAGAAATTAAAAATTTACAATTTTCTTATGATGAAGACTTGGATAGGAATAAAATTTTTTCTGATGTAAACTTTAAATTAGAATTTGGTAAAATTTATGGTCTATCTGGAAAAAACGGCACAGGTAAAAGTACTTTAGCGGATTTGGTAATTGGATTATTGAAGCCTCAAAGGGGAGAAATTAATTTAGACGGAAAAAATATTGAACAGTTTTCTAAAAGTTGGACAAAATCTGTAGCATACTTATCTCAAAATTATTTTTTATTTAATGATAGTATTAAAAACAATATTACTCTTCATTCAAAAAAAGATGATAAATTTTATAAAGAAAGATATGACAGAGCTATAAAGATTTCAAATTTAATGGAAGAAATAAACAAATTTACAGATCATGATAATATGATTTTAAAAGATTCGGGTTCAAATTTGTCTGGCGGACAAAAACAAAGAATTGCAATTGCAAGATTGATTTATAAAGACTCTAAAGTGGTTATTTTAGATGAGCCTACAGCATCCTTAGATCAGATTTCTTCTTCTTTAATGATGAAAATGTTACAAGAGATTAAAAAGGACAAATTAATTTTAGTAATTTCTCATTCAAAAGAAATACTAGATAAATGTGACAAAGTTCTAAACATAAGCAACAGCAAAGTTAATGAGATATAATTTTTATGTTTAGTGCTTATTTAAAAAATTAAAGCAAGAAAAAACATTGGAAAAAGAAGACCTTACAATTTTGATGGTAGCTTATAAGCCAAAAGAGGAACTATTAAAATCTTTAATAGTTCAGTTTCAAACTAAGTTTGAAATTTTGATCATAAACAACTCACCTGAAAAATTAAATAAAATATTTTACAGTTACGAAAATGTGAAAATTATAGATTCTAAAACTAATTTAGGAAACGGCGCTGGTATCAATACAGGTATCAAAAAATGTCAAACAAATTTTATTCTTTACATGGATATAGATACAAAAATTAATGAATTTAACTTTAATAAACTTTTAAAATATTCCAAAAAAATAAAAGATTTTGGGGTTCTTATTCCAAATGGTCTAAACAAAGATCTAAATAATAAGATAGTTAAAAGGTGGGATGTCGAAGGATCTATCTTTTTAATAAACAAAAATCAATTAGAAAATAAAATTGAATTTGATGAAAATTATTTTTTATATTTTGAAGAAAACGATTTTTTTTTCAATTGTATTAAAAATAAAATAAATGTTTTTTTCCTACCAAAAGTAAAATTTACTCACTTGAAAGCTTCGAGTATAGAGACAATAAATAACATTAGTAAGGAAAAATTAAATTTATTAAGAGAATGGCACTATATATGGTCAAATTATTATTTTTATAAAAAAAACTTTAGTTTAGTAAAAGCTATAGAAAAAAGTTTTCCATTATTTTTTAAAGATCTTTTAAAGCTGTTTTTTTATATTATAAAGTTAGATAAAAAAAAAAATGAAAGTAAGATATATAAGAATATGTGCTTTCTTAACATCTTTTTTTAATATGAAATCAAGCAAAAGAATTTAAAAAGCTATTATGAATATATTTAAAGGAATACTAAAGGGCAACTCATTAAAACAAATAAATGACCAACAGTTTAATAACAATATTTGGGAAAAAAAAATTTCAAAAAAAATCAAATTAAATAAAATTGAATATCAGCAAATAATATGTTCATCCCCTATATCAATTATGTTTTCGTTATTATATTTGAATAAAAAAGTAAAAATTTTGGATTTTGGAGCCGGTGATTTAGATATATATTTTCAACTAAATGAATTAATTAAAAGATACAAAAAATTAAATAATCAATCACACAAAAAATTTAATGTAAAACTTGATTTAATTGAATTGCCAAAAATATTAAAAATTTACAAAAATTTTAAATTTTCAAAAAATTTCAATTGTAGAATATTAAAAGAATTTAAAAAATCAAAATATGATATTATAAACATTTCTAATTCACTACATTATGTAGATAAACCTAAAAAATTTCTGAAAAAAATTTCAAATACTAACAGTAAATTTATTGTGCTTAATAGTACAAGAATAGGAGAGCATAAAACATTCATAAGCTTACAAAAATATTATGAACATAGTATCCCAACTTGGTTTTTTAACTTAAACGAAATAATAAAGTGTTTAAGGCCAAAATATGAGCTTATTTTTTATTCTGATTATCTAGAAAAAATTTTTGGAAAATGGTCAAAATTACCAATGAAAAACTTTCCAAAAAAATTAAGGTCAGATCATTGTAAAACACTTATTTTTAAAAAAATTTAATATGAAAATTTTAATTACAGGGGCACTAGGACATATTGGAAGTTATGTCATAAATGATTTAATTAAACTTAAAAAAATAAAAAAGATTTATTTATTAGATAATTTAATGAATAATAAACATAACGTTTTATTTAGTTTTAAAAGTAAAAAATTGAAGTTCATTTTTGGGGATCTTACAAAAAAGCAGATTATTAATAAAATTCCAAAATCAAATATAGTTATACATTTAGCTTCAATTACTAATGCCGAAAAAAGTTTTGATAATAAAAATGCTGTTTTACATAATAATATTGGTTGTTTTAATAATATAATTTCATATTGTAAGTTAAACAAATCAAAGCTTATTCATATTTCATCTACAAGTGTATATGGTCCCCAAAAAGGATTTGTGGATGAAACTGAAAAAAAACTTTCCCCAAGAAGTCCTTATGCTGAGATAAAATTATCAGAAGAGAATATTTTATTAAAAAATAAAAAAATTAAATACATATCTTTAAGATTTGGAACAATAAGTGGTTTTTCGTCTGGTATGAGATTTCATACCGCGGTTAATAAGTTTTGTTTAAATACAGTAATGGGTTCGAAAATTCCTATATGGGGAAAATCAACTAATTTATACAGACCATATTTAAGTTTAAAGGATGCTTCAAAGGTCTTTAATTTTATCATTTCTAAAAATTTTTTTCCTTGTGAAATTTTTAATATTTTATCTGAAAATAAAACCATTAGTGAAATTTTAAGAATAATAAAAAAAAACGGGTTCAATCCTAAAATTAAATTTGTTAATTCTCGTATTTTAAATCAAGACTCCTATAAAATTAATAAAAATAAAATAGAAAAGTATGGACTTAAGTTAAATTCGAAAATAGCTGAGGATATTAAAATAACTTTAAAGAAACTTACAACAATATAACTCTACTTAACACGTTTAATTAAGTAATTGTCAAATATTAAAGAATCAATTATTTTTTCAGCAAGGGCTGAAAGTGCTTGATTAATATTTTGCACAATAGGTTCTTCGTGTTTATTAAATGATGTATTTATTATTGCCAATTCTCCACTTCTTATTAAATAACTTTTTAAAATTTTATAAAATTTTGGATTAACTTTTTTTCTTATAATTTGAGGTCTTGCTGTATTATCAACATGAACAGATGCGGGGCAATTTTTTATAAATTTTGTAGTACAATCATAAGTCATAGTCATAAAATCAGCAGAGTGATCATTTTTATTAAGATTTTTGAAACATTTTTCTGTTAAATCCTCTATTGTGACCGGAGCAAATGGCATAAATTCAGTTCTATTTAATCTTTTATTAAGCCAGTCATTTATAGTTTTATCTTTTGCATGATAAAGTATTGATCTTTGACACAGAGCTCTTGGACCAAATTCCATTTTACCAGTAAATAATCCAACTGGTTTACCTTTTTGAAATTCATCAAATAGAATATTTTCTATGTTTTTAATTTTTTTAAAAATAAATTTATTTTTATCAATTTTATTTTTTACATCTTTAAATTTGTATTCACTACCAAGAGCAACGCTACTTAAAAATTTTGGATAAATTTTCTTTTTTTTGTTTAAGAATGCATATATCGCACCTAAAGAAATTCCAGTATCACCCATAGCAGGTTGTATATATACATTTTTAACATTACTAATTTCTCTGATTTTCTGATTAAGTTTAACATTTGCAAAAACTCCCCCCGCTAAGCAAATGTTTACTTTTTTATTTTTTGGAATATTTTTTTTTATATAATTTACTATTGTTTTTTCAAGAATATATTGCGCGGCATAAGCAATATCTTCTTTTGAATATTTTTTTAATACTTTGAAAAAAAATGGCAAGTGTTCATTGTTACAAAACCAAGGAACATAATTTTTTCCAAAGATTATTTCATAAGAATTATTATTAATTTTAATAAATTCTTGAAAATACTTAATTAAATTTGTTTTTTTTCCAAAAGCTGCTAAGCCTGTAACTTTACCTTCATGTCTTTCAGATTTAAAACCAAGTGCCCTGGTAATGTTTCCATAAAAATAACCCAAGCTATCGAAAGTTGTTAAAAAACTTTTTCTTTTAAAATAATTTTTTTCACCAATATATATTGTTGATGATCTAAACCCACCCTTGCCGTCAAATGTAAATATATATGAATTTTTAAAAGGACTACAAAAATAAGCTGATGCAGCATGGCATTCGTGATGATCTAAAAGTACAAGTTTATTTAAGAAATTTTTTTTTTGTGCAAATTTTTTAATCTCATTTATATGAAATTTATTCCATTTTATTTCTGTTTTTATTCTATCATTAAATCTTTTATGATATTTTTTTTCTGTTTTTTTTAATTTTAAATTAATTTTCCCTCTGATTTCAATATCCGGTTCTATATTATCAATTATACCATACAAGACAAAATCAATATCTTTAAATTTTAAATTAAATTTTTTTAAAGTATAATCTAAAGATCTAAAAGGAAAGCCATGGTAATTTTTTTTTCTATTAAATCTTTCTTCGCTTAATGCTGATACAATTTTTCCATTTATATAAAGTACTACACTAGCTTCTAAACTGTTATGCAAACTTAAAATTTTCATACTACTTGTTTTTAATAAAGTTTTTTATCTCTTTAGAAACTGTTTCTATATCATCTTCGTTTATATTGTAATGTGAAGGCAAGACCAGGGCTCTATTATATAAATCATATGAAACATTATTGCTTTTTTTTATTTTTGTATTTGTATATTTTTTATACCCTGGCTGAGAAGACAGAGGCTTAAAAAACATTCTTGGAAAGATATTTTTTTTGTTTAAGAATTTTATTAAATTTGAAATATTTATTTTATATTTTTTACTAAAAAGTATCACCGTTGCCCATAATCCATTTTTAGATTGTGGATTATCAAGATTAAATTTTAAATCTAAATTAGATAAATTTTTTTTATAACATGAATATATTTTTCTTTTTGTTTGCAACAGTTCACGAATTCTTTTAAATTGACCGTATGCCATAGCTGCTTGAAAGTTAGATGGCATATATTTAAGACTTATAGTCTCAGCTACGTATGAATCTTTTTTAGATCTTCCCAAATCTCTCAAATGTTTTGCTGTTTCAAAAATTTTTTTATTATCGGTTAAAAGTACGCCTCCCTCACCCGATGTGATAGTTTTTGTTCTATGAAAACTATGAAAACTTATGTCTCCAAATTTTCCCGCCTTAATACCCTTGTGTTCTGATCCAAGTGCTTCTGCAGAATCTTCTAAAAAAATTATCTTCTTTTTTTTGCAAATCTTTTTCATTTCAATCATATCTGGCATATTCCCAAAAAGATCGACACAAATTACAGCTTTAGTCTTTTTGTTAATTTTTTTTTCAAATTTTTTGAGATCGATGCACCAATTTTCTTGATCTATATCTATGAAGATAGGCTTTGCTCCAGTTTCTACAACTGGACTTACTGAGGCTGTCCAGGTTACGTCAGGTACAATAACTTCATCATTTTTTTTGATTCCCAACGCTTTAAGTGCAAGATGTATAGCCAAAGTACATGAGGGTGTCATTAAACAATATTTTCTTTTGTGATAGTCAGCAAATTCTTTTTCAAACTTTTCTACATAATTATAATTATCCCAACCAAACCTCATCATGTCATCAACAACTTCTCTCTCCAATTGCGTAACTGAAGGTCCAGCAGGAAGTAACATTTTATTCTTTATTTTGTTTGAATCATTTTGATCTATAGAACTAAAATTTTTTCTTTTTAAAATTCTATTAAGTTTTTTTATAGAAATAGAACTATTTTTTGGAAAGTTATTTACATGCTTTATACTTGCAGGTTTAACATTTGCTTTTGTTTTTTTTGCAAAAGAGTAAATACTCTCAGTTTTTTTTGATCCAATGTTAATTATTCCAAATTCATCTAAAAGTGAGGGTAGAATTTTAATTACATCTCTTCTATACAGAAAATTTACTTTTGCATCAGTAAAAGCTCTATCATGTATAAATGGATATTCGGTCATAGCCAATCTAAGTATTAAAGAATTTTTGTAAAGTTTTACACTCGCCTCTCCACCAAGTTTAGACCATGCATAATTATTTACAGGGTTTATAGGGTCATCTTCATCATAATTTCCCCTTAATCCTGGGTAAACATAATTTGTTGAGAAATATATTAATTTGATATTTTTTTCAGAGCATTTTTTTACAATATTTGCCGTTCCAATAATATTAGCATCAATGCTTTGAGAAATATCTTTTTCGTGAATTATCATTGGTCTTGATAGGGAAGCTAAGTGAATTACATAATTTGGCTTGTATTTGCCAAAACAACGATCTATTGAATTAATGTTAAGAATATTTAGTTGTTTTCTCGATGTATAGATTATATTTTTTCCAGAGAAAGATTTTGAAAGTTCTTTGCCAAATCTACTATTTCCACCTGTAATAAGAATTTTTTTTAACATTTAAGACAAGTGTGTTATCCATTTACCACCGGATTTTAAATATTTTTTCTCTTTTTTTTCAATTTCTTTTTTATGGTTCCAGGCGAACAAAAATGAGTAATTATAGAATTTCTTTTTAAATTTTTTGTAATTTATTATTGGAATATGAACTCCAGGCGAATATTTTCCAATTTTATCTGGAGTTGTATCAAAAATACAATCTATATAATTTGTACCAATATTGCAGTAATTTAATATTGTTGTGCTTTTGGATGTAGCACCATAACCACAAATACTAAAATTTTTACTTTTTATTAAATTTAATTTTGCAATTAATTTTTTTTTCGATTTTTCAACATTATTTTTAAATTTTATACACCCCTTGTAGCTATTAATTTGATTTTTTTTTTCGTAGGATAAAATTTTTTTTAATCTATCAGAAATTTTTTTTTTACTATCCCTTTGAATAATATACCTAAGAGATCCTCCGTGTGTTTTTTGAGGTATAGCATCAATTAATTTTAATCCATATTTATTATAAAGTTTTGAGATAGATGAAGCTGAAAACATAAAAATATGTTCATCATAAAGTTGATCGTAAGATATCTTATTATACATTGCTCCAAGGTATGGTTCTTCGAAAATTATTGTTCCATTACTTTTTAATAATTTACACATACTTTTGATTAAATCGTTTTGGTCAGGTATATGACAAATTACATTTGAGCCTACAATGACATCAAATTTTTTTCTTTTTTTAATTAAATTTTTAATATTTTTTGAGTTAAAAAATTTATTGATACTTAATAATTTTTGTGATTTAGCCACATCGTGCACACTTTTTGATGGTTCAAAACCGACACAATAATTTTTATTAAAGTTACGCAAAAAAGTTCCATCATTTGATCCCAATTCAAGCAGAGATCCTTTTTTTTTTAAATAATTCTTTTTTAACCAATTTGCATATTTCTTAAAATGTATCATCATTGACTTCGAGCTTGAGGTATAAAAAGGATAATTTTTGTTAAACATTTTCTTTGGATCAGGGTTTGAAACAAGTTGTACCAAACTTAGAGATTTACAATATGCAGCTTTTAAAGGAAAAAAATATTCTTTTTTAAAATCTTTTTTTTTTAAAAATCCATTTGCAATTGGCATTTTTCCAAGGTCTAAGAAAACCCTACATTTTTCTTTTGTAATTCTACATTTCATAAACTATTTTTTATTTTAAAAATTTGTTGAAATCATGAATATATTCTTTTCTATCGTATTTATAATCACATAATACTAAAACTGAAGATATTCTTTCTGCAAATTTGATTTTAACCCAATGATAATTTGGAACAAATAAGAATTTTTTATTTTTTTCAGATATTAAAAAATTAAATATTTCCCCTTTTTTTGTTGTAATGTTAACATTCATTGATCCTTTTACTGGAATAAATATTTGATTACATTTATAATGTGCATGATCAGCTCTTAAACATTTATTATTTCCATGAATAAAAAAAAATCTTTTAATTTTAAATTTTTTAAAATGTTTGCTTAAATAAAATGGTATTAATTTACCAATCTTGTTATTTCCAAATATTTTGAATTTAGATAATTTCAACTTCATAGTTTTAACTTTTTTTATAAAATTTATTTATTATTTTGCATACATATTCAACTTCTCTTTTACTATGCTCTTCAGAAATTGGTAAGCTTAATATTTTTTTTCCTAAATTTTTTGAATTTTTTAAAGTAGTTAGTTTTGTAGAATTTTTATAAAAACTAAGCTCATTTAGCATGTATGGGTAGTGAATCATAGTATCAATACTATTCTTTTTTAAAAATTTTTTTAGTACATCTCTATTTTTTTCCACTCTTATTACAAATTGGTGAAAAGTATTATAATTTTCTTTATAATTTAATTTTGGTAAAGAAATCTCACTTATATTTTTTAATTTTTCAATATATAATTTTGCAAGGAAATTTCTTTTTTTAATTTTTTTATCATATGTTTTTATTTTTTCTGACAAAACAAAACATTGCAAGCTATCTAATCTTGAATTTCTTCCAGGAAAAAAATGATCATATTTTTTAAGAGCACCATGATTTCTTAATCTTTTACAAACAATACTGAGCTTATAATTATTAGTTACTATTGCGCCTGCATCACCAAATGCTCCTAGATTTTTTCCAGGAAAAAAACTAAAAGTAGCAATATCACCAAATGTACCTACATTTTTATTTTTTATTTTTGTTCCGTGTGCCTGCGCACAATCTTCAACTAATTTAATTTTTTTCCCTTTTATAATTTTTTTAATTTTAAAAATATTTGAAGGGTAGCCGTAAAGATGTACAACAATTATTGCTGAGGTTTTTTTTGAAATCTTTTTCTTTAAATCAGACAGGCTTAAACTATAGTCTTCTAAATTAATGTCACAAAATGTGACTTTTAATCCATTTCTTGTTGCTGCTTCTGCGGTTGAAATCCAGGTGTTTACAGGAACAATTACTTCACTGTTTTTTGGTAAATTTAATGACTCCAAAGCAATTTCTAGTGCATCGGTACCGTTTGCAACTGTTATACAGTTTTTAATTTTTAAATAATTAGAAAAATTTTTTTCAAATTTTGAAACTTGGCTTCCACCTATAAATTGATTTTTAGATATTAGATTTGAAAAGCCATTAATAATTTTTTTTTTAAAATTTTTATCTTTAAATTCGGAGGCTTTGATTAAGTCCGTAAAAGTTACCTTCATATTGAAACGTGTTTTTCCATGTTATAAATATTACAATTAAATTGAAAAAAGAATATAAAGACTATAAAGATTGTTGTTAATTTTGTCATTAAATTATTTAAATTTTTTAACAGCAAATAAATGAAAATTTTAATTTTAGGAAATTCAAGTATTTTTCAGAGAAAAGCTTTACCGTCACTAAAAAAAATTAGAAAAATTAATATAGAAATTGCATCTAAAAGGAACATTAATTTTAATCACAATTATAAAACTTATAAATCTTATGCAACAGCGATAAATAAATCTAAAGCTAAAGTAGTTTATATAAGTTTAATAAACTCAGAACATTTTAAATGGGCCTTGTATTGTCTAAAAAAAAATAAACATGTTTTAATTGATAAACCAATTACTACAAATCACATAGATACTCTAAAACTAATATCAACTGCCTCAAAAAAAAAATTGTTTTTATCAGAGGTGATTTTTTTTCATAAACATAGACAATTTGAACATCTTATAAAATATTTGAATTTCAAAAAACCTATTAAATTAAATTCAAAATTTCATATTCCGAAATTAAGTAAAAAAAATTTTAGAAATTATAAAAAATTTGGTGGTGGTTGTTTCCATGATATGTCTACCTACGCCGCATATTTATTTTATCTTTTTTTTAAAAATGATAATTTCCAAATCTTAAAATTAAATAATAAAAAAAAATTTGCTAATTTTAATTTAGTTGCAAAGCATAAAAATATTTTAATTCGGTCATCCTTTAAATTTAACTCTTCTTACAAAAACGAAATGACGATTGATAACGCAAAATATCGATATAAAGTTAATTTTATATTCGCACCACCAATTGATAATAATACAAATATTAGAATACTTGATAAAAATATTAATAAAAATTATATAATAACACTTAAAAAACAAAATGCATTTGATAAGTATTTTTCATATATATTTAATTTAATAAAAAAAAAAAAATATAATTACTACTATAATGAAATCAAAAAAATTTCAGAAATCAGACAACAAATCTCATAAAGTTTTTGTTTGGACATATTTAGATGAATACAAAAAATATCGAAATTATTTTCTAAAAATTATCGATGGTGTATTTAAATCAGGAAATTTAATTTTATCTGACAATGTGACTAATTTTGAAAAAAATTTCTCAAAATTTACTGGTTGCAAATATGGAGTTGGTGTAAACAGTGGTACTGATGCTATCCAAATTGCATTAATGTCTCTTGCAATAAAGCCTGGCGATGAAGTTATTACAGTTTCTAATACTGCAGTTCCAACAGTAAGTGCAATAGTATCATGTAATGCTATTCCAAAATTTGTAGATATAAATGAAAATGATTATTTAATGAATCCTAAACTATTAGAAAGCAAAATAACAAATAAAACGAAAGTTATAATACCGGTAAACTTATATGGTCAATCAGCAGACTATGATAGCATTAAAAAAATTGCAAAAAAATATAATTTAAAAATAATTGAAGATTGCGCACAATCTGCTGGCGCTCTTTACAAAGGTAAACCAAGTGGTTCTTTTGGAGATCTTGCTGCTTTTTCATTTTACCCTACAAAAAATTTAGGTACCTATGGCGATGGCGGTATGATTGTGACTAGCAGTAATAGTTTTTCAAAAAAATGTAAAAAACTTAGAAAGTACGGAATGTCAAAATTATATTATTCAGATCTTCATGGAATTAATTCAAGATTAGATGAAATTCATGCCGCTATATTAAATTTTAAACTTATTAAATTAAAAAAAGATATTAAAAAAAGGAGATCTATTGCCAAGATATATAGAGAAAATATAAAATTAGATGATTTAATTTTACCTGCTGAAAATAAATTTAATTATCATTCTTATTATGTATACGTTGTAAGGTTTAAAAAAAGAAAAAAAATAATGAGATATTTAGAGAAAAATAATATATTTTGTAATATATCTTATCCTTTTCCTATTCATTCGATGAAAGGATATAAATATCTAAAATCAAATAATGATGAACTTAAAAATACTATTAAATTATCTAAAGAAATATTTTCATTACCTATGTATCCAGAGTTATCTGATGAAAAAATTGAAAAAGTAATAAAAACACTTAATAGATTTTAAAAATGAATTTTAAAAGAAATATAACTAAACTAAATAAGTTTAGAGATGAGATGTTAAGATTTAGAAAATTAGAAAAAAAAGACATTACTCCTATTCTTAAATGGAGAAATAAACTTCAGAGGAAAGTAAAAACTATATCAAAAATTATAAACTTAAATGAATGTGAAGATTGGAGTTTAGATAAAAATAATAACTTATTTCATAAAAGTGGTCAATTTTTTAAGGTTAAGGGAGTAAAAACTTTGGGTGCTAAAAACAGAGAAGTAAGTTCTTGGACACAGCCAATTCTTACTCAAAAACACGGCGGAGTTTTGGCATTTATTGCAAGACAAACAAAATCAAGAGGAACAGAGTTTTTGATTGAAGCTAAGTTAGAACCTGGTGATGAGTCAATTCTTAAAATAAGTCCATCTTTTCAAGCAACACAATCAAATATGAATAGAGCTCATGGAGGTAAATTACCGAAATTTTATGATATAGTAATTAAGCAAAAAGGTTCTGAATTAATTTATTATGCAATACATAATGAAGAAGGTGCAAGATTTTGGAAAAAAAGCAATTACAATGTTATTGTTAAGCTTAAAAACCCAAATGATAAAAGAATTAACGGTGAAAATTATATGTGGGCAAGTTTAACACAATTAAAAAAGCTTGGGTTAAAAAATAGTTATATTAATCCGTTTGTTAAAACAATTTTATTTATGTTATGAGAACCTCTTACTTAAATTTCAAAAAGCAATAATAAATTGAAAGAAAATTTTGTTACTATTTTTGATAAAAACTATATTCCTCAAGGATTAGCTTTATACGAGTCACTTGAAAACAATTTGAGTAATTTTAAATTATGGGTAATTTGTGTTGACAAAACAACTGCAAGTTTTTTAGAAAAAATAAAAAAAAAAAATATCAGTATTATTTCTCCAGAACAATTTGAGACGGAAGAATTAAAAATAATTAAATCTAAAAGATCGAAAGCAGAATACTGTTGGACGTTAACACCACAAGCACCAAAAATTGTATTTGATAGGGACAGAGAGATAAGTAGAGTTACTTACCTGGATGCAGATATGTTTTTTTTTAAAAGTCCATCTATTATTTTTGAGGAATTTGAAAATTCAAAAAAATCTGTTTTAATTACAGAGCATGATTTTGATGTAAATAATAAGTACAAAGAAAAATTATTTGGGAAATATATTGTTCAATTTATTATTTTTAAAAGAAATGACTCAGATAAAGTTAGTAATTGGTGGGCGCAAAAATGTTTAGAAAATTGTTCCGAAATCACTACCAATAACTTGATAGGAGACCAAGGATACCTAAATGATTGGGAAATAAGATTCGATAATGAAGTACATGTTTTAAAAAATAATAATTCTTTTAGGAGCACATGGAATATAGGGAAATTGAATATAAATGAACTTGTTGCTTGGCATTTTCACGGTTTAAAAGTAATAAATAATAATCTTGTACAAATACATGGTGAAAAAAAACTTGATCAAAAAGTTTTTATACATTTATATAAGCCTTATTTAAAAATATTAGAAAAATATATCAAAATTTTAGACCATAAAATTAATTATAACAGATTTGATAAATCTTTTTTAAATAACAGTTTAAGAAAGTTTCATCTGTATTTGATAAAAAAAAAAATTCTCAAAAATCTTAGATATCACGTTTTTTAAATAAAAAACCATCAAATTTAATTCTTCTTTTATTAAAATATAAATTATGATCAAACTCAGGTGGAAATGATTCAACTAGATTGTATTTATTTTTTTTAAATTTTTCAATTATATATTTATTAGAAAAAAACCATATTGGATAACTATTATCACCTCTTTTCTGAACACAAATTGTAGGTTCGTTTTTAACTTTTAAAATAGATAGTCTTTCTAAAAGAATAATTTCTGGTTTTAAATCAAATATAATTTTTAAAATATGATTAGGATCTTCTAAATATTGCAAGGAACCACTTAATATAAGTACATCAATCTTCTTATTTCTTAAATTTTTTAAATTATCAAAAAAATTTAATCCTTTTTCTTTTAATTTTTTTCTACCAATTTTCACAAATGATTTTTGTTCCACAATATTCCAAGTATTTTTATAATTTTGATTAATTATATCTTTCATTTTAAAATAAGATGAACCCAAAGATCCTCCAAGGTCTACAATATTTAAGCCCCTTTTTTTCTTGTTAATCATTTTTAAAATTAGATTTAGTTGATAATGGGGTATTGTATTTGTGGATAATAGGTAACCATCCCTTTCAAAATAATATAAATTTTTTTTTGAGATCATTGTGTTTTTTAAAACATTATTAAGAATCAATTTATTATCGTATCCTTTTGAATTTGAAATTGCATCTTTCCAGTTTTTAAAAGGTCCAAAATAATTAATCTGTTTTTTTTTATATGTTCCTTTTAACTTGTTAGATATTCTATGCATTAAAGATTTTATAATCATTTTAGTATCTTTTTTTGTAAAAGATTTTTTAAAAAAATCTGATTTTATTTTTTCCGCATTGACATCTTCTTCAACTTTCTGCTTTTTTATTTTAATTTTTTTATTAAATAATCTTTGATTAAAGTACCCCTTATTGAAAGAAGTGTGTGTGCCAGATTCATCTTGTCCAATATTGATACATAACGAGTTAGAAAAATTTAGATAGAAGGAATTATTTAAAAAATTATATGCGTTCCACAAAATACCCCAAGATTGATTTTTGTTTTCTGCCCTTTTTTTAAGTAAACCATAATAATCGTAGGCGTTAAGTAAATTAAATTTTTTAATCAAATTCAAATTATTTTCAAATTTTTTTAATAATTTTTTTGGGTTTTTATTGAAACTATTCCAGGATCTTTTCCACGTTGCCCAACCCCAAATATCAGACCCTTGAAGAAAAAAAGTATTTTGAATTTTTTTGTTATGTTCACAAAACCATGCATGAATTGACGAAACTTTTTTTTCATCATTGTAAAGATCTAAACATTCATTCATATAATTTAAAAAATATTTATTTACTAAAATATCATCTTCTAGAATTATAGCTTTGTTATACTTTTTAAATACATTATCAAGACCTTCCATAATATTTTTGAAGAGACCTAAATTTTTTTTCCTAAAGTAAATTTTTTTTGATTTGAACCCTTTTAAATTTTTTAAAATTATTCTTACAATTTCTACCTTTTTTTTATCTAAATTATTTTTTTTTGATCCATCTGAAAAAACAATTAAATCACTCTTTCTAGATAATGAATTTTTTTTTAAAAAATTAAGGATCTTAATCGTTTGATATGGACGATTATAAACAAACAATATAATTGGTGATAATGATTTCATACTATAAGTATTGTATAATTTGCTTGGTTTGTAAATTATGCATTATATAAATTAACTAATAGGTTTATATATAAATAAATTAATTATGAAAAGGTTTCTTGAAGATCAATTATATAAATTAGATATATTAATTAATAAAAAAAAATGAAAATATTAGTCACAGGAAGTTCTGGATTTATTGGATATCACTTGACTAGAGAGTTATTGAAAAAAAATAATCAAGTTATTGGGATTGATAATAATAATAATTATTATTCGAATGTAATTAAAAAAAATAGATTAAAAAAATTAAAAAATTATAAAAATTTTTTTTTCAAGAAACTTAATATTGTTGATAAAAAAAAATTAGAAAAAATTTTTATTAAATATAAACCATCAATAGTTTTTCATTTAGCTGGACAACCTGGGGTGCTTTACTCTTTAAAAAATCCTGGAATTTATTTAACTAATAATGTTAAAGCAACAGACTCAATATGTAAAATTTCAAAAAAGTATAATGTTAAAAAATTTATTTTTGGATCTTCAAGTTCTGTCTATGGAGATCAAAAAATATTTCCAATTAAAGAAACATTTAAGACTAACCCTAAAAATCCTTATGCAAAAACAAAACTTAAATCAGAAAAAATTGTTATAAGTAAATTTAAAAATTCAAGTACTAAATATTTAATATTTAGATTTTTTACTGTGTACGGTCCACTTGGCAGGCCAGATATGTTTATTCATAAACTTTTAAATTCAATCAAAAGTGGTAAAAAAATTAAATTATACAATAATGGTTTAAATTTTAGAGATTTTACCTATGTTGAGGACGTTGTTAAAATTTTAATTCGAAGTCTTAAAATAGATAGATTAAATAAAACTATGAATATATGTAGATCAAATCCAATCAAAACTGCAAATTTAGTTTTTTTAATAAAAAAAATTTACAATAAAAATTTCACTCTAAATAGAATTGGCTTTGTAAAAGGCGAAATGCTAAAGACACATGGTTGCAACAAATTACTTAAAAATAATTTTAAAAAAATTAAATTTACAAATATTAGATTAGGATTGAAAAAAACAGTTTTAAATTTTAGAAAATATGGTTATTAAATATTAAAAACTATTTTTATGACAAATTTAAAAAAACCATTTCTTTTTTCAAGTAATAAATTTTTTGATAAAAGAGGCTTTTTTCAAGAACTTTATTTGAGGAAAAATTTTAAAACTCCTGCAATTTTTACAGCAATTGCACATTCAAAAAAAAATGTAATTAGAGGAATGCATTTTCAAAAAAAGAATAAACAAACAAAAATTATAACTGTATTATCAGGTAAGATTTTGGATGTTACTATTAATTTAAAAAAAAACTCAAAAAATTTTGGGAAAAAATACTATTTTTTAATGAAGGAAGGGCAATCAATTTACATACCAAATTTTTTTGCCCATGGTTACGAATGTTTGTCTAAAAACGCAACAATATTATATCATCTCGACAATTATAGGGATGCTAAGAATGAAGGTGGATTACCATATAATGATAAAAATTTAAAAATTAAATGGAAAACGAGTAAACCAATTTTATCTTTAAGAGACAAGAATCATATGAGTCTAGAAGAATTTAAAAGCAGAATTAAGTCCTTATAGTTTTTTTTTATACGCTTTAATGAATTTAATTGGTTTTTTTAAAACTTTAATAAAATATAAAAACAAAACAAAAAACTTATTTTGATGGTTATCTATTCTAATTTTATTTAAATCTCTTAAATGGTCGATATAGTTTACTTTTGACGAAAAGCCTCCCTCCATAAATTCACCTAGAACCTCCTCTTTTTTAGTCGACATTCCTTTTAAATTAAATTTAACAATCATTTTATAAAAAAAATCTAAGTCTGCACTTAGGTAATTATTATTGTAAAGTCCTATTTTTTTATGTTCTTGTGTTTTAATAAAAAAACCAACTGAATGTGAAGTATAAAAACCAAAACTCCACTTTATTATATTTGGATTAAAGCCATGCATGATTTTATACTTTTTTACGGTTCCAAATAAAAAATCAATGTCATATTTGTTAAAATAGTTATTTACTGTTTGTAAAGAATTTTCATAATAATAATCATCAGAGTTTAAAAAACCAATAATATTTCCTTTAGCAAGTTTAATGCCTTTATTCATAGCATCCCATATTCCTTTGTCATTTTCAGATAAAATTATAGGAATTTTATTTTTGAATTCATTCACAATCGACATAGTACTATCAGATGAATTTCCATCAATTATAATATATTCAATATTTTTATAATTTTGATTCAAAACACTTTCTATGCATTTTCTAATATTTCTTTCACCATTTTTTACAACAGTAATTATAGATATTAAGTTTTTGTTATTCATAAAACATTAGTTTAAATTTTATAAAAAATATCCTCATAGATTTTTATATGTCTATCTAGTTCAAATCTATATAGCTTTTTTTTTGCCGCTTTTAACTTCTGATTTAATATTTTTTTATTTTTAAAGAAATTAATAATTTTATTTGAAAGTTCTTTAAAGTTGGATACTTCAAAAAGATCTCCACCCCTTCCATTTAAAAGGATTTCTGATGGTCCTGATTTGCAATTAGATGAAATTACAGGTGTATTTAAAACAATAGCCTCAACTAATACATTGCTCATACCTTCATACTTTGATGAAAGAATAAGTAAACTCGATTTTTTAATATATGGGTATACATTATTTACATTCTTAAAAATAAGAACTTTATTTTGAATTTTTAATTTTTGAATTGTTTTTTTAATTTTTTGATACTCTGGACCGTAACCTATCAAAATAAGTTTTAAATTATTTATTTTTTCTGATGCCAATTTAAATCCTTGTATTGAAGTGAAATGATCTTTTCTTTTTGTAAATCTAGATACATTAATAATATAATTAAATTTATTTGATAATTTAATTTTTTTTGAAGCTTTTTTAAAAATTGATTTGTCAAAAGCTGGGCTATAAATTGTTTTAACTTTTGTATTAGTAAAATTACCCAAATCTATGCTCAACTTTTTACTAATACCTATTACTAGATCAACATGTCTATAAATTAATTTAATTAAAACTTTTAAAAAAATATTTTTTAAAGATTTCGAAAAACTATCTGAATAATTTAATTCATCTAAATGATTTCTATCAATGAAAATTTTTTTAATATTTTTAACTTGAAATAAAGAAAAATATGAAACTATATTAGCAAAATTTTGGTTCGAGAATAATATTATTTTATTAAATTTATTAGAATTTTTGTAATTTAAAACAATATTTCTGAGTTTAAAAATTGAATAAATTGCTCTTGATGAATTTAGATTTATAAATTTAACTTTATTTTTAAGATCTTTTTTTAGAATACTTTTATTCAATGAAATGAAAGTTATTGAAAATTTTTTTGAATCTAATTTTTGTAAAAGTTTTTTTAGTGAATTATCAGCTCCTCCCAACATAGAATAAGGATGATAAATTATTAGTTTAATTTTTTTCACTTTATAAAGAATACCTAAATAGAAAAATATATTATATATATAATATTAAATTATGAAAAAAATATGTTATTGGTCTCCACATCTTTCAAATGTAGCAACTATTAAAAACGTAATAAACTCAGCAATATCATTAAAAAAATTTACAAAAAAGGGAATTAATATAAAAATTTTTGATGTCATCGGGGAGTGGAGTGACTATAAAAAATTATTTGCATCTCATAATATAGATGTTATTGAATTTTATAATTTTAAGTTAAGAAGATTTTATCCTATCACTGGTTTCTTAAAGACAAGATTTGTTTATTTTTTAGTTTTTTTTTTAAAAACGATTCAGCTAAAAAAAATTTTAAAAAAAGAAAATCCTGATTTCTTAATTATTCATCTAATTACTGTCATACCTTTATTTTTATTAATTTTCTTCAAGTTTGATACAAAATTTATTTTAAGAATATCTGGATTACCTAAATTAACTATAATAAGAAAATTTTTGTGGAAATTTGTTTCAAATAAAGTTTTTTTAATAACGTGCCCATCGGAACAAACAAAAAAAGATTTAGAAAAATTAAATATCTTTCCAAAAAACAAATTAAAAATTTTGTACGATCCCATTATAAAAGTAAGTGACATTACACAACAATTAAAACAAACTAGCGATTTAAATTTAAAAGAAAAAAAATATTTATTAAATATTGGAAGATTAACAAATCAAAAAAACCATATGTTATTACTAAAAGCCTTTCTAGAAATATCTAAAACAAATAGGGAATTATTATTATATATTATAGGAGCAGGTGAAAATAAAAAAAAATTACAAAGTTTTATTAAATTAAATAATTTGCAAAAAAATATTTTTTTACTTGGTCATTTAAATAATGTATTTCCAATTATTAAAAATTCTTT
>MDSZ01157522.1_pt1 | contig 30068 bp, 24 predicted proteins | sample 811201 | NCBI WGS metagenome assembly MDSZ01 (sample SAMN05326647, study PRJNA326480) | marine metagenome | isolation source: seawater | place: Indian Ocean: North | collected 2010 | reverse complement strand
TGGTGGCGTTGACAAGCACAAAAAGATTGCCTTTGGCGACATTGCTTTGGAAGAGGCCGCTGATTTGCCAATTCGCCCCTGACAAAATCAACCAAAGCGCTCCCAACGCACCGAAGCCAATGCCTACTACCTTGGGTGGGGTGATGCGTTCCTTGACCAAGATTGCGCCTACAACGAGGACGGCGATGGGGCCGCTTACCATCATGATAGAGGCGTTGACGGGCGTGGTGATGGCGAGGCCTTCGAAGAAAAATAATTGGTTGGTGGTGACTCCAAAGGCGGCACAGAGGATCAACCGAAGGATGTCGGCTTTGGGCAGGTGGTGAATGCGTGTGGATCCGGACCACGGCAGGAGTGCCCAGAAAAGGAGGGCGGCTCCTGTAACACGGAATTGGATAAACGCCCGTGGCGGCACCGCCGCCTGCATCGCGTTTTTAGCGATGAGGAAGGAGGCGCCATAGATCAAGGCGACCCCTAGCAGCGCAAGGTGTGCAGTTAGGACGGCTTGACGTGAAGGCGCGCTCATTAGAATAGGGCTGCTGCGGCTGCATCGACGACATTTTTGCTATTGCCGATGAAGATTTGGTCATCAAGCACTAGTACCGGCCGCTTAAGGAAGGTATATTCGTCGATGATTAGTTGGCGGATACCCGCTTCGCTGAGGTTTTTGTCCTTCAATCCGAGCTCCTTGTACTTACGAGCGCGCTTGGAAAACAGGGCTTCTGCGGAACCAGCTACCGTAATCATTTGGTCTACTTGGGCTGCAGTCATCGGCTCGGTTTTGATGTCCTGGAGGATGCAGCCATCGGTTTTCCACTGGGCAAGGATGCGTTTGCAAGTATCGCAGGTGCTGAGGTAGTAGATGTGCTTCATGTATTTGTTATTTAGCGAGCCAAGGGTGTGGGTCTTGGATATCGGCATCTTTCCAAAGGCCAAACTGTACCATGGTCTTGCCGTCTTCGTCCGTGAAGGCTTGACCGATAGGTTCTTTAAGACTGATGATATCGCCAGATTTCACCTTGACGTTGATCAAATTACTGTAAACGGTAAAGTAATTACCGTGGCGGATGAGGACCATGATATTGGCACCTGGGATCGGTACAACCGAACTGACCTCACCTTCAAATACTGCGCGAATGATGGCACCGTCATCAGTACTTATTTCGATATGTGGGTTGTCGACGATCACTCCTTTTACGACTGGGTGTTCGTGCTTCCCAAACTTACCCGTGATGAGTCCGCGCTCCACAGGCCAAGGCAATACACCCTTGTTCGACGCAAAGTTGTTGGCGAGTGCACGCGCCTCTGGAGTCATGGCATAGGCCGGACCATCATCACGAACGTCCATGCCCTTTTCTTTTCGGGTCTTCTCGATAAGTGCCTTCAGGGCTTTATTCGAGGTGCGTCCGCTAAAATCCTTGCCAGTAATCAAGCCCAATTCCTTGGCACCTTCCTCTAATTTATTACGCTCAGCACGCTCCTTGGCCTTACGCATTTCCTCAGCGATTATACGCTTGATTTGTTGCTCGAGCTGCTTCACTTCACGCTGCTTTTTCTGAATGTCATTCTTGATTTCAGATTCCTTGCTGTTGAGTTCCTTAACGGTAGTTTGCTGCTCGTTGGCGTCGGCTTGCAAGGCAAGTTTTTCTCCCTGCTCCGCTTGTTGAATTGCCAATTTTTCAGCCTTCTGCTGGATCAGTGCGTCCTTTTCTAAAGCCAATGCCTCTTGTGCTTCGGCGATCTGAGCTATCTGCTGTGCGCGGAACCCTGCCATGTCTTTGAAGTATTGTAAACGTTTCGCGGCCTGTGAAAAGCTTTTAGAACTGAGGATGAATAGGATTTGATCGGTGGGACGCTGTTGACGTTGGGCGAGTTGGATGAGTTCGGCGTAATCTGTTTTTAGACTGTCTACACGCGCAGTTAGGGCCATAATCTCCTTTTCCTTCGCAGTGATATTACGGTTGATGTTACGGATTTGACGTCCCATAGTAGCGATGAGCTGTTCGCGCGCAAAAATCTTTTGGTTAAGGGTCTGCAATTCATTAATACTTGCTTGGCGTGTACTTTGCGTCTTAGCTAAAATGGTATTGGCTAAGTCTATTTGATCTTGTAACAGGGTGCGCTGACGTTGCAACTCTTCCCTTGTTTGTCCGAGGGTCGAGAAGGTAAGGCTCAAACAGCACACTATGAGCAACAGGCGACGCATCAGAAACTAAATGGGGTATTATATGGGCCTTCCGTACGGATGTCTGAGATGTCGATGATGACCTTATATTCTGGCCGTGATACTAGGGTCAACTCAATCTTTTTTGGGTATCGTGTTCGTTCGTCAAATTCGAAGTACTTGATATGCGCTATTTCCAAAGGGTCATGAATGATGAGTTCAGCTAGGTAGAGTTCGCGATTTAAAGCGACGCTCACATTACGTTGTGGCCCCAATTCATAATTGCTCATCCACAAATCTCGTTCTGCGTTGAACTTATATTTTAGGGCGTCGTCCCAACCAATTAATTGGCCCCGCATAATTCTATTCAAATATTGGAAGGGCACCTCTATACCGGTCACCCCAGCTAGATCAGAGGCGGATCCCGTCCAGTCCAACCCTAGAAGTGTTGAGGTAAATGCAGCACTGTCTTCTATTACGATACATTTTCCCACGCGAAGGCCTATCATATCGTCACTGATAGCGGTCCAGAGGACACTATCCTGTCTAGAACGAATTTGGACTTTGAAACGCTGCTCCCCACCCGGTGCGTAGGCCGTGATTCGAGCGAAACTCTGCGCCCATGGGAATTTATCATCCAGTAGGATTTTCTTGTTGACGCCGTCGTTGATCTTCTCGCGTTTGATCGGATTTTCGGGGGTAATAGGCTGGCCACAGCTGGCCAACAAAAGCATTACAGAAAGTACGGTGATTCCGTGCCTTACCCAAGATCTATGTGCCCTATTCCTCCTTATCATTTTGCGCCGTTCAATGCTTTTGCTTTGTTTCGGTACTCCTTTGCTTGTACGCTATTGCCGGCGGCCTCTTCAATGGCCGCGGCATGGCGATACATCACAGCATCGGGGGCAGTTCTCAGCAGTTGCAAAGCTACCCTAATTTTCTCCCGAGCTTCATCGTACCGTCCCAATTTATACAATACCCATGCCCAAGTATCTAAATAGGTCGGTTCAAGGGTTTGAAGTTCGTTGGATTCTTGGGTCAAAGCGAGGGCATATTCTAAGTTTGTATCATGGGTCGCAAGGTCCCAAGCATAGTTATTGAGGTTGGCAGCGCTGCGGTCTAGGACCAAAGCTTTTTCGTAGGCCTCAGAGCCGGGCTGCATAGAATCTAATTGGAACAATGCCGTCCCCGCCAGTGCATACAGACCCCCCGCCATTTCTGGATTTAAGGTCAACGCAGCCCGCTCCGTAGCTACTCGAGCACAGGATTCCCAAGATTTGGTAGCGTAAAATTCGTAGGCCAGGGCATCCATGATTTCCCCTTGGTCGTGGAAGTTTAGTTCTATAAGGGTTAGAATGAGTAATCCACTTCGCCAATCCGCTGTTTCAGTGCTAATCGCATAGGCTATTTGATAGAGCTCATAATTTTTAGGATCCAACCCTATGGCTGCCACATATTGCTCCATCGCCTCTTCGTAGCGCTCTTCTTGAAGATAGATTTCCGCTTGGAACAAGATAAACGGCAAGGTGCCCTCGTATTTCTTTTCCAGCACTGGGAAAACACGCTCAAAGAGCACTCCAAATTCCGGATTCGCCCTGTTCTGGTAAATGCTGAGGGCCACAGGCATCAGATCTCCGAGCGGCACACCGTCCAGTACCAACCCTTGCTCCATGTGGTACATGGCCTGCGCCGTTTTGCCATAGCGCTGTGATATCCGGGCCAATTCCATGTGCAGCGCCCCATTCAACGGGAACCGCTCCACCGCCTTTTCCAGCAGCTTGATGGCTTTTTTACTCTTGCCGTTGCTGTCGTAGAATTGGCTCAACAACCCATAAAACTCCGGTACACTGGGGTGCTCCTTCACCGCGGCCACCAAGGCCTTTTCCGCACTTTTCACGTCATTTTGTTGCAAGTACAAACTGACCTGGTCGCTCACCAGCTCGGGCGTGGTCCCATATTCATGTGCTACCGTGCCTAGCACCCTCAATGCATCCTCAAGGGCATTGCCCCGCAGGTACACCTTAAAGGCATCAAAGAGGTATTCCGGCTGCCCGGGTTGCAACTCCGCCAAAGCTTCAAAGGCTGCCCCAGCACCCTCGGTATCGCCCAATTGTTTTGCGTATTGTGCCTTCAGCCGAAGCATCCAGGTGTTCTCTGGAAACAGTGCCGCCCCATTGCTGGCATATTGAAAAGCAGGATAAAAAGAGCCCTGCTCAAAGTGTAATCTTGCCAGCTGGTAATGCGCGGCCTCGGCATATTCGTCACTTTGGACCAATTTTTCATACGCTTCCATCGCGAGCACCACACGCCCAGTCAGGCGGTAGGTCTCCGCCTTGTAGTACGTGTTGCTTAATGCAGAAGGCCCCTCTTGCGAAGGGCCCTGAGCAAATAAGGTTGCTGAAAAAAGAAGCACCTGAACGGCGACTAGCCATTTCTGCATTAGTCCATTCTTGAGTAATCTCCTAAAGATAGCGAAGTCCATCGTCCGTCCACATGGGCGTGATTGCCTATCATACTATCTTTTAGATTAATATTAGTAATGGTCGAATTTGTCTGAATCAACGACCCTTCAATGGCCGCATCTTCGACTACACAATGGTCGCCCAAACTCACGTTCGGCCCTACGGTTGCGTTCTTCAACACCACATTCGATCCGATGTAACAAGGCTCGATAATAGTGGAATTCTCCAAGGTGATGTTTTCGCCGCGAAGCTCATCTTTACCCTCGAGGTAGCCCAACATTTTACTATTAGTCTCAACGGTGATGGCCTTGTTTCCACAGTCCATCCAATCGTTTACGGTTCCAGGCTTAAAGACCTTTCCTTGTTTAAGCAGGGAGCTCAATGCATCGGTTAATTGGTACTCGCCCTTATTCATAATATTATTATCGAGGAGGTATTTCAATTCCTTACGCAATCCCAGGCCGTCCTTGAAGTAGTAGATTCCGATGATGGCCAAATCCGACACGAATTCTTTTGGCTTCTCAACGAAATTGTCGATAGTACCGTCCTCAGCGAATTGGACCACACCAAAGGCCGACGGATCCTCCACTTGTTTTACCCAAATCACTGAATCTGCTTCCGTATCTAGTGTAAAATCTGCGCGGAACAGCGTATCTGCAAAGGCTACGACAATCTCATCGTCCATACTATCTGCTGCACAGTGAATGGCGTGCGCCGTTCCCAGTGGTTTATCTTGATAGTAAATGCTGCCCTTAGCACCCAAGTTCTCTGCAACATTTTTCAAATCTACTTCTACTTGGTCGCCAAAATCGCCTATGATAAAGGCAATTTCATCCACCTTTTTATCGCCACAAACACTAACAATATCCTCCACCAATCGCTGAACAATAGGCTTTCCAGCAATAGGGATCAAGGGTTTTGGTACAGTTAAGGTATGCGGACGTAATCGCGAACCTCTTCCTGCCATTGGGACGATAATTTTCATTGTATTGTAGGTTTTATTGGTTGCTTCTTATTGTTTTCCTGTACTGCCAAAGCCTCCAGTGCCGCGTGCCGTCTCGTCTAGATCTTCAACAGATTCCCACTCGAATTGCGAATACTGTGCCACTACCATCTGCGCAACGCGCATGCCGTCTTCAACAGTAAACGCCTCCCGTCCATGGTTAATGAGCAGCACTCCCACGTCGCCACGGTAATCTGCATCAATAGTCCCTGGGCTGTTCAACACTGTAATGCCGTGCTTGTACGCCAACCCAGAACGTGGACGAATCTGTGCTTCGTACCCCTCTGGCAAGGCTATTTTGATGCCCGTAGGAATGAGTGTGCGGTCGCCAGGTTGTAAGACCACAGGCGCGTCGATATTGGCACGAAGGTCCATGCCCGCGCTTTGTGTGGTTTCAAACTGTGGCAAGGCGTGTTTGCCGCTGTAGTGTACTTTGATTTTCATCTATCGTGCGAAGTTAAAGAGCCCACGGCGTTCGGCCATGAACATTACCAGGAGATACACTGCGCCAATGGCGAGTTTAATAACAACAGATTCGATTCCGGTGTAATGAATGAGGAAAACGGTGGCTGTAGCGCCGAGAACGTAGGTGCTTAATTTAGTCCAATTATAGGGCACGGGATAGTGCTTTTGTCCCCACCACAAGCTAGCTGAGAACATGGCGATATACGCCACCAACGTGGTGATGGCCGCGCCTAAAATCCCCATAGCGGGGATCAAACTGATATTTCCAATGATTGTCACTGCTAAGCCAACAAAAGTGATGTAAATGCCGTAGCGTGTCTTGTCGCTGACCTTGTACCACACGTTGAGGTTGGTGTTGATGCTGAGAATGACGTTGGCCAATAATAGGATGGGTACTAGGTACAATCCAACCCAGAATTTCTCGTCAATGAAGAACTTCAGATAATCGAGCCCCGCAATAATCAATACAAATCCCACGCTCATTACCCAGGCAAAACCCTCCATGACCTTAGCCATGCGCTTCGGCCCCTCGGCGGTCTTGGCGTTGCGGAAGAAAAACGGTTCAGCTGCATAGCGAAATGCTTGATTAAATAGAATCAAGAAAATGGAAATCTTGTACACGGCGCCATAAACGCCCACTCCTTCGGCCCAACTCTCTCTGGGCAGCAAATACTTCAATAATTGGCGGTCGAGCATCTCATTGGCAATGCCCGCCAACCCGCCCACGAGCAAGGGCCAGCCAAAGGCGAGCATGGCGCGCACATACCGTGCCTCTAAATTCAGTTTAAGCGGGAACAAAGTTGGAATAAGCAGCCCAAACATGAGCAGGGACGCCCAGAAATTGGCAATAAAAATGTAGTCTACCCCACGTAGATCGTGCATCCACCATCCAGCAGAACCGTGCTGCTCCCAGTATGCGGGCAGGAAGATGTAAAGGTTGATGGCCACATTAGACAAAATGAGGGCTAATTTTATTCCGGCGAATCGCCACGCTTTATTCTCGCGACGTAATCGAGCGAAAGGAATAGCACTAACAGCATCCAACCCCAAAATCGCCATTAAGTAGAAAAGGTAGTGCGGTGTTTTTTCATAGCGCATCACCTCTAGCAAAGGCCCCTGTCCGAAGAAAGCAAAGGCGGAAATACCTGCAAGAGCAATTAAAATCATGGTCACCGCCGCGCCGAACACCTTCGGCTCTTCAAATCCCTCCTGTTCCGAATAACGGAAGTACGCCGTTTCCATACCAAAGGTGCAGATCACAATCAAAAAGGCGATGAGTGAATAGAAGTCTACATTGATCCCATATTCCGCTTGGGTCAATACCGCAGTTTGTAGGGGCACCAACAGGAAGTTGATCATCCGCCCTAAGATGCTGCTTAGTCCGTAAATGGCCGTTTGACCGGCCAGTGCTTTCATGCCGTTACTCACACTTCAAATATAACCTTTGGTCGCTACCTTTGTAGGGAATCAAATACGAACTCATGAACAAGTTCTCCCCCCTTATCCTTCTATTAACGACGGTTTTTACAGTCCAAGTATCTGCGCAAGAAGTTCCCATTGATCTCGATGCGATTAAGCGCATGCAAAATGACCTCTTTTTCGTGGCTTCAGATTCACTAAAGGGCCGTAAGCCTGGAACCGTGGAAGCGGATGTTGCCCGTGATATGATTGCCAGCCGCATGCTCGCTCTAGGCATCGAGCCCATGGGTGAAAATGGGTATTTCCAAAAGTTCCCGGTGCCGGAATATGCGGCGGTGGACTACGATGCTACTGCACTTTCAGTGGGCCGAGCACAGCTCCATGGCCATGTAGATTTCTACCCGGTATCCATCAGTGCTACCGCCGGATCCGCCGAAGCAAAAACGCTTTACGTAGGCTATGGCATAACTACGGAGGACGGTTCTTATGATGATTTTGAAGGCCTTGATGTAGACGGCGCCATCGCCGTGATGAACGTCAGTTCACCGGACGGCATCCACCCACATAGCGCCTATGCCGCTTACCATAGTTTAAACCAACGCGTGGCCAACTTAGTCGAAAAAGGCGTTAAAGCGGTCTTGCTCATCAACCCGGATGGAACGGCCTCAGATACCCAAGAATTCTTTAAGAGCATCAATGCCTCAACCGTACCGGTATTCTTCCTTCGCAACGAAGACGTGGCCAATAAACTGATGAAGCGCATTCAGAAAGTTGCATTATCGGTTTCGATGTCGGAGCGTTTTAGCGATGGCTACAATGTCATTGGATACATCCACAACAACAAACGCAAAACAGTCGTGCTGGGAGCCCATTATGACCACTTGGGTATGGGCGGTGAGAACAGCTTGTATAAAGGACCGGCAGCCATTCACAATGGAGCCGACGATAATGGATCGGGGACGACCTTGCTGTTGGAAGTCATGCGTTATTATGCCCAACGCCAAGACACGAATTACAACTACCTGATACAGTTTTACAGCGCGGAGGAATTGGGTTTGATAGGCTCGAAATATTGGACCAACCATCCGACCTTCCCGCTTAAGGAAGTGGAATACATGATTAATAGCGATATGGTCGGTCGCCTTCGAGAGAACCGCCTCCAGCTTTCTGGAACCGGAACGGCCACGGAATGGGACGAGATCCTCGATACGCCTATTCATGGTTTGGACATCAAAAAAGATCCTGCGGGCGTAGGGCCGTCGGACCAGACCTCTTTCTATTACAAGGATTTGCCGGTGTTGCACCTGTTCACTGGAACCCATGACGATTACCACAAGCCGACCGACGACGCGGAGAAGATCAACTACAAAGGCATGGCCAAACTCGCCTCGTTGATCTACGCCATCACCGCGCGCACGGCCAATTATGAGAATCTCACCTTCCAAAAAACTACTTCTTCAGAACAGAAGACCACGCCGAACTTCTCCGTGACCTTAGGAGTCGTGCCAGATTACCTTTTTGGCGGGCCGGGGCTTCGTATCGACGGGGCGACCGAAGGGCGCCCCGGGGCCAACGCCGGGTTGAAGGCAGGGGACGTGATCATGAAGATCGGAGATATCGCCATTGATGATATTTATGCGTACATGACGGCGTTGGGGGCCTTTAAGAAAGGCGATACGACGGCTTTGGTGTATGTAAGAGACGGCGAGGAAGTAGAAACGGAAATTACCTTCTAATGGACGATCAGATGCAAAGCAAGCAGCCAAGTGTGGCCGTAATTGGCGGGGGTTCTTTTGGTACTGCCGTGGTGAAGATGGTCAGTGAAAATTTGGGAAGCTGTCATTGGTGGATGCACAATGAGGAGAGTGCGTTGCATATTAAGCGATACCATCATAATCCGAGGTATTTATCGTCGGTGGGGTTTCAGCCGGGGAGTATTCATATTTACACGGATGTGAATGCAGCGGTGGCGAAGGCGGATATTGTGATCTTCGCGGTGCCTAGTGCGTTTGTGAAGGAGGTCCTGGAAGGAATGGCCGAGGGCGCCTTAGCGGGGAAGCTGGTGTGCTCGACCATTAAGGGAATTATTCCGGACGAGAATATGATTGTTGGGGAGTACCTGCGCGAAGTGGTAGGGATTCCTGAGGAGAATATTGTGGTTATTACGGGTCCGTGTCACGCCGAGGAGATAGCCTTGGAGCGGCTGAGTTTTTTGACGGTGGCTGCGAAAGAGAAAGCGGTGGCCGAGCGTGTGGCGGGGGTGTTGAAGAACCACTACATGCGCTGCACCTTGAGCACGGATATTTACGGGACAGAGTATGCGGCCGTGATGAAGAATATATATGCCATCGCGGCAGGGATGTGCCATGGTTTGGGCTATGGGGATAATTTCCAGGCGGTACTTATTTCAAACGCGGCACGTGAAATGCGCAGGTTTATGAAGAGTACTTGCGAGGGTCCAATTAATATTAAAAAGAGCGCGTATTTGGGTGATTTGTTGGTGACCTGTTACAGCCAATTTTCCAGAAATAGAATGCTAGGTAATATGCTGGGAAAGGGGTACACGGTGAAGAGCGCAAAGGCGGAAATGACCATGGTGGCGGAAGGCTATTATGCCGTGCCATTGGTGGCGAAGATTAGAAAAAAGCACGAAGTTAAGATGCCAATTGTCAAGGCAGTGAACGAGGTGTTGTACGAAGGGAAATCGGCGAAGAAAGTAATGGCGAAATTGGCACTAAAATTAAACTAAGGAAACCACAAACATCCCGAGGGGTCGTGCGTTATGCCTAGAACCACACTTACTGATGAAGCTAAACCACATCCTTACATTCCTTTTATTATCCGCTCTTTCTTTTGGGCAAAATCCTACCCAATTATTACGGGAGGCCGAGGCCAAACTCGGCAGCGCAGATGTAGCAGCTGAGGTTAGTATACGAACGGTGCGTCCAAAGTGGGAGCGTACCATGGAGGCCAAAATCTGGAACAAAGGAATGGACAAGACCATGATTCTTATTACAGGTCCGACTCGAGAAAAAGGGACCGTTTTTTTGCGCAATGGTGATGAGGTCTGGCATTATGTTCCTGGGATAAAGAAGATCATTGCCCTACCGGCAGCGATGGTGCAAAGCTGGATGGGAACTGATTTTACCAATGATGCGCTGATCAATGCGGGCTCGTTGGTGGAGGATTACGAGCATAAGTTATTGGGAGTGGTTTCTCTTGAAGGGAATCCTTGTTATCATATAGAATTGGTCCCGAAACCTGAAGCAGCTGTAGTTTGGGGGAAAGTGGTGACGCATATTTCCGTGAAACAAACGCTTCAACTCCGCACAGAGTTTTATGATGAAGATGACTATTTGGTTACGACGTTACTGGCTAAAGAAATCAAAAATCTTGGAGGCCAAGAATTACCCTCCAAGCTGACCATCATGCCGGCAGATAAGGAAGGTTTTTATACCGAGATGACCTACAAGGAATTGGACTTTAATTTCACTTTTCCAGCAGGATTTTTTGAGCGGAGCAATATGAAACTCGTGCAGTAATGCTAAAGCTCGCGTGGAGAAATATCTGGCGTAATAAAGTGAGAAGCACAATCACCATTGCTGCGGTGATGTTTTGTGTCATTTTCGCGGTCGTCCTTAGAAGCTTTCAAGTGGGGGTTTGGGAGCACATGGTGGATGATATAGTAGCCAATAATTTTGGTTACCTCCAAGTGCATCAAAAAGGATTTTGGGAGGAGCAAAGCCTTGATCTCAGCATGGATCAGGCCACATTGCCTTCAGATCAATGGCGAGAAGTCGACGGGGTCCGTTCGGTCGTGCGTCGATTGGAAAGCTTTTCCTTGGTCAGCATGGACCAGAACAATAGAGGAAGCTTGGTACTGGGCATTGAGCCCCAACATGAGCTGCCTGGATTGCAGCTTACAGATCAGATTGTTTCTGGGAATGTTTTTGAACCGGGTTCGGATCAGGTCGTAGTTTCTGAAGGGTTGGCAGAGTTTTTAAAAGTTGTCGTGGGCGACTCCTTATTGTTTTTGAGTCAAGGTTATCGTGGAGCCAGTGCTTATGGCCAATTCGTGGTGAGCGGCATCGCAAAAATCTCAAACCCTGAATTGAACAAACAATTGGTTCTCATGCCCCTTCAAACGGCGCAATGGATGTATAATGGTATGGGCTTGCTAACAACGGCGGTTATAGACCTAGAGCCTGGTGTAGACCACAAAGAAGTTAAGGAAGCGCTTCAACCTATGATGGGGGAAGAGCTGGAGCTATTGGAATGGGAGGAGCTTTTTCCAGAGCTCATTCAAACCATTGAGGCCGATATGGCAGGAGGTCAAATCTTCATCACTATCTTGTATTTCATCATCTCTTTCGTGTTGCTCGGGACCGTCATCATGATGGTGAGTGAACGCGAGCGAGAGTTTGGAATTTTGGTTAGTATAGGGATGCGAAAATCAAAGCTGGCCTTTGTGACAGTATTGGAGAACCTGATACTCACTCTCGGAGGGGCCATAGTGGGCATGACATTAGTTAAGCCGGTCCAATTTTATTTCAAGTACAACCCAATCGATCTAAGTGGCCAGATGAAAGAGGCTATTGAGCAGTTCGATTTTGAGCCGAAACTCTATACCACGACCTCATACATCATTAACTTAAACCATGGGGCCATCGTATTTATCATAGGGGTCCTTGTAAGTTCCTATGCTGTGTGGAAAATCATGAAGCTAGAACCCGTTAAAAGTATGCGCTCATGATCTTCAAAGTAGCTTGGCGTAACATATGGAGATCTAAGGTCCGTTCCTTTATTGTCATTGGTTCAATTGCTGTTGGCATCTGGGCTGGACTTTTGATCATTGGATTTTCTTTTGGGATGAACAACGAGCGCACGGCATCTGCCATCGGCACCACCACCGGGCATGCGCAAATTCACAGTGAAGCTTTTGATCTGGAGCCTGTGTCAGGGGCTGTTCTCGGGGACGAATCAGCGGTGTATCAGCTACGCTCGGAGGTGGAAAGTTTACCTTTTGTAGCGGGTACTGCACAACGTACGGTACTACAAGGCATGATTAATAGCGTAAAGAGCGCGCGTGCTGTTCGTATTATGGGGGTTTGGCCTGAAGATGAACGTGCACAAACCACGCTTCCCATGACATTGGTGGAAGGTGATTTCTTCGAATCTGCCGGTCGGAACAGGTTGGTTATTGGGGAAAAATTGGCCAACAGGTTAGGCCTAAAGCTCCGCAGCAAGGTGGTCTTGACCTTCCAAGATGCCGAGGGGACGCTCAGTCGCGCCTCATTCCGGGTTTCAGGTATTTATAAGACGCTGAATGCGACTTGGGATGAGTTTCACCTGTACGTACATCATAAGGATCTCGAGCATACCACAGGAGCCCCGCTTGTTCATGAGGTATTGGTCAGGTATAATGAGACTGTGGATACGGATGAGAAGACTATCGAGTTAGCGTCAGCGTTGCCGGAAGACTTGAGTGTGATGAGTTGGAAACAGGTAAACCCTGAGCTGGGTTTTGCGGATGATATGATGGCCATTATGCTTGTACTCGTACTAGGAATCATTATGATGGCCTTGCTCTTTGGCATCATCAACAATATGCTTATGGCTATTTTGGAACGCCGAAGAGAATTGGGCATGTTGATGGCTGTGGGCATGAATAAAAGCAAGCTTTTCCTTATGATTTTGCTCGAAACACTTATGCTTGGTTTTGTTGGTGGCCCCATTGGCATAGTACTCGGGGACTTAAGTACTCGAATCATGATGCACATAGGCGTGGATTTAACCAGCAAAAAAGAAGGTCTCGCGGAACTTGGCGTGCAGAGCATTATCTATCCGGAAATCGTTCCGGAATACTATATTATCATCGCCATCATGGTGGTGGCCACAGCACTCATAGCCTCTATTTTACCGGCCTTGCGTGCCCTGAAGTTGAACCCTGTAGAAGCCATCCGTGGCCAATAGTTATGAGTAAACCGGTTATTGAAATCAAGAATCTCGAGAAGGTCTACGAAGGCGCCGTGCCCGTGCACGCTGTCAATGGCATCAACCTGACCATTACCGAAGGTGAGTTCACTGCCCTCAAAGGGCCTTCAGGATGTGGGAAAACCACCTTGCTCAACCTATTGGGAGGATTGGATCAGCCGACTTCGGGCACCATCGAGATTGGTGGGGTGGACATCACCACCTTGAGTGAGAACGAACTCATTGACTTCCGCTTACACAACATTGGCTTCGTGTTCCAGGCCTATAACCTCATTCCGGTGCTCAGCGCAAAAGAGAACGTGAGCTTCATTATGCTTCTTCAGGACCGTCCCAAGGAGGAGCGCGAGGCGCGTGCCCAGCAGTTGCTCGAGGCGGTGGGGCTGAAGGGGAAGGAAGGGCAACGTCCGGGCCAATTATCCGGAGGACAGCAGCAGCGCGTGGCCGTAGCCCGAGCGCTCGCATCCAAACCCCAATTCGTATTGGCAGACGAGCCCACCGCGAACTTGGACTCGACCAGCACGGCCAACCTCTTGGACATTATGGAGAAGCTCAACAAAGAGGAAAGAATGACCTTTGTTTTTGCGACGCACGACGACCGAGTGATTAAAAAAGCCCGTCGCATCATAAGCATTGAAGATGGAAAAGTCTTGAGCGACGAATAAAGTCTCTTATTTTAGGGGAATGGATCCCAATTTTAAGCCTTACGAACCCTGGCCATCGAACGACGAGGAAGCAAAATCCTTGTTCGAAGCGGTGGAGCGTGCGCTATCTACGCGTCGGTCACTTCGGGAGTTTAGCGATTCCCCCGTGTCGCGCCAAACGATCGAGCGCTTAATTGCCCTCGCGGCCTCCGCGCCTTCTGGCGCGAACAAGCAGCCCTGGCATTTTGTGGCGGTTCAAGACCCCGAAGTCAAGCGCCAAATTCGCCTCGCCGCAGAGGAGGAGGAACGAGCCTTCTACGGAGGTCGTGCGAGCGACCAATGGCTGGAGGATCTGAAGCCGTTCGGTACGGATTGGGAGAAGCCCTTTCTCGAGACGGCGCCTTGGTTGATTGTGGTGTTTCGCAAAAACTACGAGGTGGACGAGGACGGGCAGAAGGCCAAGAATTATTACGTGCAGGAAAGCGTAGGTATTGCCTGTGGGTTCTTGATTGCAGCGATCCACGCGGCCGGTCTGTCGACTTTGACCCACACCCCCTCTCCCATGGATTTTTTGGGCAAGATTTTAGGTCGTCCCGCCAACGAACGCGCTTTTTTGTTGATGCCTGTAGGCTATGCTGTGGACGGCGCTCATGTCCCGGATATTTCTAAGAAGGACCTTGGGGAGATCAGTGATTTTATCTGACCTTTGTTCCAAATCTAAATTCGATGTTTGAAGGTATTTCCGTACAGTTTGTGGTTGATGTTGATGAGGTTCGCGAGGAATTGGTAGCGGCTGATTTGAAGTGGCCCATCGTGAAAATCCTCGACAGCGGGGAGGACGATGACCGCGATGCCGAGGACTTATCGGTGGCCGGCGAAGGCGTAGCCATCTACATCGACAGCATAGATCTGATCTTGAAGGAGCGCATCGAAAAGGCTAAGGAGATTATAACGACCGTGGCACGCATGATTCAATACTTCAACGATCGCGACGAAACTGCGGTGCTGTTCTTTCACCACAGCTGGCAGACTTATTTATCGGACGAGAAATAGTCCATGAGCGCCTTTGCTTTGGCTTGACCCACGATTTCTTTGATTTGCTCAAAGCTGGCGGCTTTGATGCGTTTTACGCTCTTGAATTGACGCAATAATTCCTTGATCGTCTCGGGTCCAATTCCCTTAACGCCTTCCAACTCACTCTTGAAAGTCCCCTTACTGCGTTTGTTGCGGTGGTGGTTCAAGCTGAAGCGGTGCGCCTCGTCGCGGGCCTGCTGGATGATCTTCAATGTCTCTGAACGCTTGTCCAAATACAGAGGGTAGGGATCGCCGGGGAAGTAAAGTTCTTCCAAACGTTTGGCGATGCCGATGATGGTGATTTTACCGCGCAACCCTAAACTTTCCAGGGCCTTGAGTGCAGCGCCTAATTGGCCTTTGCCCCCATCAATAATAATGAGCTGCGGCAGCGGTTCTCCTTCCTCCAACAGGCGCTTATAGCGTCGGTGTACGACCTCCTCCATCGATGCAAAATCATCCGGACCTTCGACCGTTTTGATGTTGAATTTACGGTAGTCGTTCTTGGAAGGCTTACCGTTTTTAAAGACTACACAGGCGCTTGCAGGGCTGGTCCCCTGAATGTTAGAGTTATCGAAACACTCTAAATGACGCGGCTCCACGGGCATACGCAAGTCGGTCTTCATCTGCGTCATGATGCGCTTCAGGTGACGGTCGGGATCGACGATTTGTATATTCTTGAGCTTTTCTTGTCGGTAGTACAGGGCGTTCTTGATACTGAGGTCGATGAGTTTTCGCTTCTCTCCTTTTTGCGGGACGTGGAAGGTGGAGCCTTCAATCTCGAGTTCCACAGGGTGAGAGGTGAAAATGGTACGCGCTGTAGAGCCGAAGAGGTCCCGAATTTCCGGGATGGCTAGGTGTAAGAAGGTAGCCGGCTCCTCGTCCAATTTCTTTTTAATCTCCACCGTGTAGCTCTGTACAATTGCCCCCTCGATGACTTGGAGGTAGTTCACATACCCAAACTCCGCATCCATACTGATGCTGAACACATCAATATTGGTTAGGCTGAAGCTGACCACCGTACTCTTCGCGGCATATTTCTCCAAGGCCTCAAGCTTTTCCTTACACAGCTGCGCTTGCTCAAATTCCATGGCCTCAGCGTGGGCCATCATGCCCTTTTTGAGGTGTTGCTTTACAGAACCTAATTGGCCTTTGATAATCTTTTTAGCCGCCTCGATATCGGCCATATAATCTTCTTCGCTTTGCAAATTCTCACACGGGCCCTTGCAGTTCCCGATGTGGTATTCGAGACAGGTTTTGAACTTGCCGGCCTCAATATTTTCCGCGCTGAGGTTGTATTTACAAGTACGAGTAGGATACATCTGGCGTATGAGTTCCAGCACTGCCTTCATCGACTTAACCGACGGGTAGGGGCCATAGTACTCACTGCCATCGCGCGTGAGGTTTCTCAAGCCGTATATACGCGGGAAACGCTCCTTTCGAATGGTGATGTACGGATAGCTCTTGTCGTCCTTGAGGTTGATGTTGTAGCGCGGCTGATGCTCTTTGATGAGGTTATTTTCTAAAAGCAGCGCATCTCCTTCTGAATCCGTGATGATGGTGCGAATATCCGCGACTTTGCGCACCATAGTGGCGATGCGTGCGCTGTGGTCATTCTTCGTGAAATAGGAGCTTACCCGTTTACGCAGATTCTTGGCTTTGCCGATGTAGAGAATCTTGCCATCCTTATCCACATGTTGGTACACCCCCGGTTTATTCGGAAGGGTTTTGAGCAAGTTGGTGATGTGTTCGCTAACCGCCATGAGTCAAAGATAAAAAAGGCCCGGCTCCCTTCGGGGCCGGGCCATGTGTTCTGCTCTTAAGAGAGGGGGTAAATGTTTGAGACGCTATTGAGCATCCATGATGGTTACGGTTCCATTGACAACATATTGGTAGTTATCGGAAGCGTTCAATAGCTCTAGCGTGTAGAAGTACACACCATCAGCTAGTTTAACACCGTTCATATTGGTTCCCCGCCATGGGTTAGAGTTGTCGTACAGGTAATTTGATTGCCATACGCGATCGCCCCAACGATTGTAGACTGACAACTGACTCAAATCTTCATAATCGTCTACGTTTTGGATTATGAAACCGTCGTTCACACCGTCGCCGTTTGGGGTGATGAAGTTCGGTACAACAACTGTATCTGGAACTGGAGGGGTTGTGATAATAATAGGCAAACAATTCGAGTAAGCAGTGTACTGCGTATCCGTTGGGTTGGTCGTACGAATACAAACGCGGTATTCACCTGGGGCTAATTCTACAAACATTTGGTACGACGTATCAGGAGCCAAGACTGGGTTTTGTGGCGAAGCTACGTGATCGTGAATCCATTCGCCCATCCAAGTACCAGCGATTTTCTCTTGCAAGAATACCGTATAGCTGTCGACGGCCCATCCATTGTACTGGTTCCATTGAAGATTTATAGCTACAGTGTCTGGATCAACTATAGGTACAATACCATTATCTCGCTCCAAAAGAATGCTATGAATGTCGTTAGAAGCCCCCTGCAAATCGTCGTTGAGCTTCATATCAATGCGATAGTCGTAGCTGTCCTGGTCTACTTTAATGAAGCCGATCTGACCATCTTTAAAGTCGTACTTGTATTGGTTGAATACGGTACCAACTTTCGCGTAGGTTGCAGCTCCTGGGTCCTTACGGAAGATTTGCCACTCTTGGAAGAGGTAATCAGGGTATGAAGAAGTATCTGCACTCCACTCAATAACTGGGTTTTGATCTTTCTCTATAGTAACGTTCTCCATCTCGTAAATGGCGTTGAAACAACCTGTAACGTTCAACTGAATCGTATCAAACTCATTCATTGGAAAACCACACTTATTTAATAAAGTGTTTCCATCATTGCCCACTTTAGAATACAAGAAATACTTGCCGTTTTTGGAAAGTGGCTTGAACAACTTAATGGTCATTTGAGTGGCTTCGTTATTCGCATCACAGTTCGCGGTAAAGGACTGAATAGCCAACGGCTGTCCATCCGGCTTGGTCAAACGGAAGTCAGTACCGTCAGGTGAGATCGATGAGCAGTCTAGTTTTACTTTGAATTTCAAGGTAACTGTAGAATCCAAACAGTTATAGTCCACGGTTGGAAGACCGTTATCAGGATCTTGATAGATCCCAGGAGCCTGGTAGTCTAATTGAACACCTGCCTGTGCCTGAGGAGTACAAAGTGAGGCGATGGCAATCTGCATGTCGCGGTTTACTTCACCAATCTTACGCCATACATAAAGCGTTGAATCATAACGGTACTCATCTACAGTAACCGCCATTACATCAATCTCTACCGAGGAAGGCTTAAAGGTGATCAAGCCAGTATTAGGATTCATGGTTAATGATTGCGGAGGTGAGGTAGTGATGGGCTGATCGTAAGTCCAACCCGCCGCATAATTAATATTAGTGGGCGTACACCCTGATGCATATCCAGCCTTTACATGTGAAATACGGTAGAACAGAGAGTCCCCATCAGGCTCCACAGTACTTTGCTTCCAATTAAAAGTACGACCCACACAAAAAGCACGTACAGGTTCAGAAACGAATTCTGGCGATGTATTTTGACCAATTTGGTTATTCAATTTAGCTTCAATGTAAAACCCTTGACTTGATGGGTTAATGATATTGTCAACCGCCGGGTTGCGACAACACGTACTGAAGGCAAAGGTCCAGTCAGGAGCATTACCTGGTAAAGTGATTTCTCCTTCGTAAGTAACCACGTTGATGGTTACGCCAGCATTCGTACTACTTACACAATCAAAAAGTGTGGGTGCCACTACTCCCTGACCACTCGTTCCTGGAGAAATTTCCGAAAGAGTGGTGCTCACGGTAGAATAGTTAGCCGAACATGCATATACCGTCGCACTGGTCGGCAAGGTAATGCCAGAAACATCACGGTATAAACGCATGATAAGTTTATACTTATGCGTACCGCCTGTTGAGCTGATGTATTCGTACTGAATATCACCCCCTGCGTTGTGAGAAGCCTTCGCTGTGCCGGTATAAGCGAGAATGGCAACAACGGTAAAAATGGTTTTGAAAAAATTCTTCATTTCCTTGGTATTCTAAATAATCCTCATAAATGGGGATTGTAAATATCTCCAATTCTTGAGTCTAAAGCAAGTAGAATGAGTAAACGATTTGATTCACTTAGAGAGGAGCATAAACATAGGGATAAAGCCCAATAATGCGCCGCTTAAAAGCTCTTGAAGCGTGTGTTTTTGAAGTTCTAAACGCGCCCATGTAAGCGCACCGAGAACCATTGCTCCGATGACCAAATGCTCGATTTCTCCACCGCCATAGCGTTGATGCAAACATATGTATAAGGAATACAGCGCAAAGACCCCTGTCGTATGTGCACTACTTTTGAAAAAGGGCAGTAAGATAGTGCTGATTATGACCACAAGAGCGCTGAGGTATGTGGCCCAAGTGATTTCAATGGGCACTCCTGCGCGCTCCAAATGATTTCCGGTTGCAATCATAGACGCTGCGCCAATCAGATAAGGGTAAATGCGTTCCTCTCGTTTGACCAAATGCAGGCTAGAAATGGTGCCGGCCAAGCGGAGAATTACTATGCCCAGAAAGGGTCCAATGCAAGTACCTAAAAACACTGTCATGACCACTCGCGCCACGAAGTTCCATTCAAAAGTCTCCGGCAGTGCGCCAAGTATGAGGACGGTGCCGATAGTAGGCATGATTCCTGGATGTAGGGTGTTACTGAGGAATCGGGCGATGTAGTGCCTGAGGTCTTCCATCAGAGCTGTTTACGCATTCGTGCGACTGGAATATTCAATTGTTCTCTGTATTTCGCTACCGTTCTGCGTGCGATGGGATAGCCCTTTTCCTTAAGAATGGCCGCCAATGCATCGTCTGTCAGCGGTTTGCGTTTGTTTTCTTCGGCTACGGTATCCTCGAGAATCTTCTTGATTTCACGCGTACTCACTTCCTCGCCGTCGGTATTGGTCATGGACTCCGAGAAGAACTCCTTGATCAAAAAGGTACCGTACGGGGTTTGAATGTATTTGTTCGAAGCCACACGAGAGACGGTAGAAATATCCATCTGAATTTCCTCGGCTATATCCTTTAAAATCATCGGGCGAAGTTTGGTTTCGTCACCTGTGAGGAAATACTCTTTTTGGTATTCCAAAATGGCTTGCATGGTCAACATCAGGGTTTGCTGACGTTGTACTATGGCGTCTATGAACCATTTGGCGCTATCTAGCTTTTGCTTGACAAAAAGCGCCGCTTCTTTCTCGGCCTTGTTCTTTTGTTTGCTCGCTTTGTAGTGCTCGAGCATATCTCGGTATTGTCGACTGAGACTGAGTTCTGGGGCGTTTTTACCGTTCAGTGAAAGCTCTAATTCACCATCTACGATCAGCAAGTTGTAATCCGGAATGATGTTTTCGGTGGGGCGGCTGAGGTTGGAAGAGCCGCCGGGTTTAGGGTTTAATCGGCCAATTTCCTCGATAGCCCCTTTTAGCATCTCCTCATCCACCCCTAAACGGTCCATGAGCTTTTGGTAGTGGCGCTTGACAAATGCATCGAAGTAATTATCAAGGATAGTCAGTGCCAATTCTACTTTCGCGGTCCCGTTCTTACGATCGAGTTGGAGCATCAAACATTCGCGTAAATCCCGTCCTCCAACGCCCGGAGGATCCAATTCTTGGATAATGCCTAACATCTTTTCCAGAAGAGCAACTTCAGTAAACACTCCTTGCGAGAAGGCAAGATCGTCCACGATATCTTCAAGGGAACGGCGCAATATGCCATCATCGTCAATCGCCCCTACCAAATAAATTGCCAAGGCGAGTTCCTCGTCTTTAAGGTCTCTAAGGTTCAGCTGGGACACGAGGCTTTCGTGAAAACTCTCGTTGACCACAACTGGGGCTTCGTAGAGTTCGTCGTCGGAGCTGAAGTTGTTGCTTTTGGTTCGGTAATCTGGGGTATCCTCATCACCGAGGTAATCGTCCCAATTGACCTCTTCTAAGCTGTCTCTGACCTCGCGCTCGTCTGTATCTGACGTGACGTCACTATCGAAGGTGTCTTCTGATTTGTCCCGGCCTTCGAGCAGGGCGGGGTTTTCTTCGATTTCTTGTTTGATGCGGGCCTCCAAACTTTGGGTTGGCAGCTGCACGAGCTTCATGAGCTGAATCTGTTGTGGACTCAGCTTTTGTTGAAGTTTATGTGCAAGGGTCTGCTTTAACATAGGTTGGGGAGGTGGGGGTTAGAAGTTTGCGCTTCCCGGAGTACGTGGGAATGGTATGACATCGCGGATGTTGCCCATGCCCGTACAGAATTGGACCAAACGTTCAAAACCTAGTCCGAAACCACTATGCACGCAGGTTCCGAATTTGCGAGTTTCAAGGTACCACCACAATTCTTCCTCAGGAATTCCTACGGCAGCGACTTTTTCTTTCAATACATCATGACGCTCTTCGCGCTGTGATCCGCCGACTATTTCACCGATACTGGGGAATAAAATGTCCATGGCGCGAACGGTCTTGCCGTCGTCGTTCAAACGCATGTAGAAAGCCTTGATAGAGGCAGGGTAATCAAACAGGACTACAGGGGCATTGAAGTGCTTCTCAACCAGGTAGCGCTCGTGCTCACTTTGTAAATCTACCCCCCATTCGTTGATGAGGTATTTGAATTTCTTCTTTTGATTTGGTTTACTGCGCTTCAAGATTTCGATGGCATCAGTGTAACTCAATCGAACGAAATCATTGCTTACTACGAACTCTAGTTTCTCGATCAATCCTTGCTCTGAGCGCTCGTTCTGAGGCTTAGACTTCTGCTCGTCGGCAAAGCGTTGGTCAAGGAATTGAAGGTCTTCGCGACAGTTGTCGAGTAAGTATAGAATACAGTATTTGAGAAAGTCTTCCGCCAAATCCATGTTCATTTCAAGGTCGTAAAAGGCCATCTCCGGTTCGATCATCCAGAATTCGGCCAAGTGACGCGTGGTGTTGGAGTTTTCCGCTCGGAACGTAGGCCCGAAGGTGTAGATCTTCCCAAGACCCATAGCACCTAGTTCTCCTTCTAACTGACCGCTCACAGTGAGGTGTGTTTCTTTGCCGAAGAAATCCTTGGCGATATCACCGCCTGAAGCAGGCAGGGTACTCACACGGAACATCTCGCCCGCACCCTCGGCATCAGAACCTGTGATGATGGGGCTGTGCCAGTTAAAAAACCCTTCTTTATTGAAGTAGTTGTGCACGGCGAAACTCAATGCGTGGCGTAAACGAAATACAGCTCCGAAAGTATTGGTGCGTGGACGTAGATGTGAAATTTCGCGCAAGAACTCCAAGCTGTGTTTTTTCGGCTGCAGTGGATAATCCTCCACCGGCGCATCGCCCAATATTTCAAAGTGATCTACGATGATTTCGACGCTCTGGCCGCGGCCTTGGCTCTCTTCGAGTGAACCGGTCACTGCCAAACAAGAACCTGTAGTGATGCGCTTCAGTTCATTTTCATCCACGTTTTCAAAATCTACGACACACTGCAATGTGGCCAAGCAAGAACCATCATTTAGGGCAATAAACCTGTTGCTACGGAAGGAACGAACCCATCCTTTCACAATTACTTTTTCACCAATTGCTGGCTGGTGTAGGAGTTGTTTGATGCTCATGTATAGAAGTCTTTGCTACAAAGATGGCATTATACAATGAAAATACGTCCTTTCGCGATTAAAAAAAAGTGTAAAAACTATGTTTTGGCACAAAAGTTGCGCGGAGGGGAAACAAAAGAAACGTTTTTTGGTTATAATGTTTCCGATAAGCGCTTTATCCCCTATGGATACTGAAAAAATAAAAATTTTTTTTGCAAGTCTCGAGCTGTTCAAAGAATTCGGGGTGAAGTCTGTTACTATGGACCAAATCAGTCAGTACTGCGGGATTTCGAAGAAAACCCTGTATAAGTACGTCGACAACAAATTGGACCTACTACATCAAGTCTTCGAACTCACGGCCGGACATATGGCTAATGAACTGCATGAAAACCTAACGCAGGTTTCAGGCAATGCTATTGATCAACTCTTTGCACTAGAAAAATTCGCGGAGAAAAACCTTCGCGGTGCTGAGGATAGACTTCTTGCTCAACTTGTTCAATATTATCCGGAGGTCGCCCAAAAGGTCAAAAATCATCGTCAGACAATAGTTTGTGCCATTACTCGCAAGAATCTTGAGCAGGGCATGCGCGAAGGATTCTACCGCGACGACATCAATATTGACTTCATTACTATCCTGTATTATGGACACATCTTGGCCGTACACGAAACGGTTGTCGGGAAGGATATGCCAAACTTGGACGAATTAAGAAAAGCATCATTGCGTTACCACATCCGCGGCATTGCATCATTGCAAGGACTAGAATATCTCAATCAAAGAATACATTCAGACGACTAAATGAAACACCAACTTCTAACAATTTCGTTGCTGCTCACTACTGTGGGATTCTCTCAGCAAAAATTCACCCTGCAGGAGGCCCAGCAATATGCGCTGGCCCATGCCTATGGTATGGAAATCGCGGAGCTTGAGATCGAGCGCGCCAAACAGATTTATAGACAAAACCTGGCCTATGGACTGCCGCAAGCTTCGGCTTCGGGACAGTATGTGTACAACGTTGAACTTGGCGCATTAGTGACGGATTTCAATGGTGACGGTACCCTAGACCAGCTCGTGTTCGGGACGGATTATCAGGCCCAAGGTGGGTTGGCCGTGAACCAACTCATTTTCGACGGCTCTTACATTGTTGGGTTGATGGCGGCTAAAGTACTGAAGGATGGTGCGGCTATTGGCGCGGAAAAAACTCGTTCAGAGATGCACCGAGATGTGGCGAAGGCCTACCATTTGGCTTTGTTGAGCGCGGAAAGCGTGGAGATCTTGAAAGCGAACGAGGGCTATTTGGCGAACCTCGCTGAAGAGATGCAAAAGATGAACGCAGCCGGTTTGGTGAGCAAGGCGGATGCGGATCAAATTATGTTGAACTACAACAATATGAAGAACACCGTACGCTACAGCGAAGGCCAAGCGAAGGTTGCGAAGATGTTGTTGAAGTTGCAAATGGGCTTCCCGGTGGAAACACCAATGCAATTAGCCGATGATTTAGGAAGCTTGGTGGTGAACGCTTCTGCGGCGTCATACTTGGCAGGGACGAGTTTCGACCCTACCAAGACAGTGGATTACCGGAGCATGGTGAACCAAGTCGAGGGTGCGAAGTTGCAATTGCTCAATAAGAAATTGGGCTACTTGCCGACCATAGGTGTGAGTTACCAGAACAACATTCAATATATGAGTAGCGAGGCCAACATTTTTAGCGATGCCGCTGTGGATATCCCCAGCAGTTTAGTGGCCGGAAGCATTAGTGTGCCCTTGTTTACCTCCGGAAACGGACGTGCCCAGGTGCAGGAAGCGAAGATCCAGCAACACCAAGCGGAGATCGGATTGGCGCAAATGGAGCAAGCCTTGATCATGCAGCACGCCTCGACGGTGAATGAATATTACCGTGCAATAGCGGATTATTTGTCCCAGAAAGAGAGTGCAGAATTGGCCCAAACTATTCGCAATCAACGCAGAAGAGAATATGAAGAGGGCGTAGGCTCCTCTACGGCACTGACGCAAAGTGAAACGCAGTACCAGCAAGCATTACAATCGATGTTCTTGGCCGCACAAACGGTCTTGGACCAACAAGCAGAACTAGAATACTTAATGACCCAACAATCTTCAAAATGAAAAAAGTACTACTCATCGCCCCTCTAGCCGTTATATCGGCTTGTTCTCAGCCTACGGTAGAAGGTGATTTACAAACATTAACAACACAGCGCGACAGTATTAAAACTGTCGTAAATGGATTGAACGCACAGATCACAGATTTGGATGCGGCCATCGCGGAATTGGACACAACGGCTTCGTATGATGCAGTTACCGCATTTGAGGTGAATCCAGATTTGTTCTTCCACTACTTCGAAGTATTCGGCAAGGTAGAAGCAGATAAAAGCATCAACTTGTTCCCATTGAACAGTGGGAAGGTGGAGCGCATCCACGTGAAAGCGGGACAGAAGGTGAGCCAGGGCCAATTATTGATATCCCTAGATACAGATTTGATGGAGAGCTCATTGAAAGAATTGGAAACGGCTTTGGCTTTAGCTCAGACTGTGTTCAACAGACAGGAGAAGTTGTGGATTGACGAGCAAATAGGATCAGAGATTCAGTACCTCCAAGCGAAGAACAATTACGACGGTTTGGTGCAAAAGCTTGAAACGTTGAAAGAACAGATGGCAATGAGTGAGGTTCGCGCGCCTTTTACAGGAACCATTGATGAAGTATTTGCTAAGGTTGGTGAATTAGCCGCGCCACAGATGCCGGCAGTACGTTTGGTCAACACCTCGGGTGTTTACGTGAAGGCAGATGTGCCGGAATCTTATGCGAATCGTGTGAAGGTGGGAACTCCAGCGAACGTAGCCTTTACCAGCATGGATTTTGAAGTGGCTGCTGAAGTTTTGCAAGTGGGCCAATTCATTCAAGAAGGCAACCGCACTTTCTCTATCAATGTGAGCTTGCCGTCGGACCCAGGTACGGTAAAACCAAATCAAATGGTACATGTGGCATTGCAAGATTACTGGAACGACGCAGCATTGGCAGTGCCATCTAGCTTGATTCAGCAGGATGTCGAAGGCAATGACTTTGTATTTGTGTTGGAAAACAAAGGCACCTACAGCCAAGTGGCGAAAGTTATGGTGGAAGCAGGATTATCTTATGAAGGCCGCTCAGAGATCAAAGCAGGTATTGAAGCAGGTACGCAGTTGGTGGATAAGGGTTCACGCAGCGTTCGTACTGGACAACGTGTACACATAAAATAATTGGACCCAAAGCAACATGGAAGAAAACAAAAAACTCTTTAAAAGCTTCGGGCCATCGAACTTCTCGGTGAACAATGTCATGACAGTCTATGTATTGACTGCCATCATTTTCATCGCCGGTTTGATGTCGTATCTCAGTATGCCTTCAGAGGCCTTTCCTGAGATAGTTACGCCTGAAATTTATGTAGGCACGCCCTATCCTGGAAACTCTCCAGCGGATATTGAAAAACTCATTTCTCGTCCTCTAGAAAAAGAGATCAACGGGATTACTGGGGTGGATGAAATCAACTCGACTTCGGTGGAGGGGTATTCGACCATCCAAGTGAAGTTCGACTTTGACGTAACGCCGGAAGATGCCTTGCGCAAGGTGAAGGACAAGGTGGATGCCGCAATGGGTAAACCGGATTTCCCTACGGACTTGCCGGCGGATCCAAACGTCTTTGAGTTAAATATTTCAGAGTTGATGCCGATGGCGAACATCAACCTTTCAGGGGAGTTCTCGTTGGACCAATTAAAAGATTACGCCGAATATCTCGAGGAGGAGATTGAGAACCTGAACGAGATTTCGAAGGTGGATATCCGCGGGATCGACGACAAGGAAGTCCGCGTAATGATTGACAATAAGAAATTAGAAAGCATGAAGCTCGGCTTTCGCGATATTGCTGGCGCCATTCAAAATGAAAACATGACCATTTCAGGGGGTAATTTACTTGTGGATGGATACCGCCGAAACGTTCGTGTGGTAGGTGAGATTCGGGCAATTGAGGAGCTTGAAAATATTATCATCAAGAGCGAAAAGATGCAGCTGGTGCGTCTGAAAGACGTGGCTGAGGTAGCTTTCGATGAAGTGGAGCGAGAATCCTACGCTCGTGAATATGGCGATGCTGTGGTGATGCTAGATGTGTTTAAGCGACCGGGGGAGAACCAGATTATTTTAAGTGGGAAAATCTCGGATATTTTGGATCTGGCCAAAGACGAGTACTTCCCGGATAACTTGAGTGTCACAGTAACTAACGATACTTCAGAGCAGACCCAAACTCAGGTAGCTGACCTAGAAAACTCTATAATCTTCGGGATGTTGCTCGTAGTGTTGGTCTTGATGTTTTTCTTGGGATTACGCAATGCTTTATTCGTTGGAATTGCTATTCCACTATCAATGTTGATGAGCTTCTTCATTCTAAGCGCCATGAGCATTACTTTAAATACGATGGTGTTGTTCTCTTTGGTATTGGCCCTTGGAATGCTTGTCGACAATGGGATTGTAGTCGTAGAGAATATTTATAGGTTCATGGATGAGGGTTATGATAAGATAACCGCTGCTAAACTGGGCGCTGGCGAGGTGGCAATGCCTATTATTGCTTCCACCGCCACTACCCTAGCAGCTTTCGTGCCTTTGGCGTTCTGGCCAGGGATTTTCGGGGAGTTCATGAAGTATTTGCCGATCACCTTGATCACGGTATTGAGCTCGTCGCTCTTCGTGGCCTTGGTTATCAACCCAGGTTTGACTTCTGTCTTGATGAAGGTGGAAAAAGAAGTAATAGATAAGAAGAAATTGACCCGTAATAGTTTGGTTCTCATCCTGGTGGGGGCTGTTATTGGTTATGGTGCAGGTATACTTGGCTTGGGAAATATGTTTATGTACGGCGGCGGTTTTGCTTTAATCTATGGCTATGGAGTTTTGCCCGCGACCGATTGGTTCCAAGGCAAGTTATTACCCAAATTGGAGGATCTCTATACTAAATTTTTGACTTATGCTTTAAGCGGTAAGCGCCCGATTGGATTTTTCTTAGGTACGGGTGCCTTGCTCATCTTCAGTATTGTTCTTCTCGGTATTACTCCACCAAAGACACTTTTTTTCCCAGAAAACATGCCAAACCAGGCCATTGTTTATGTCCAGATGCCCATTGGTACTGACATTGAAGAGACCAATGAGGTGTGTTTGGACTTGGAAAAGCGAGTGATGGATATTGTGCGTGAATACAACTACACGGACGAGGACGGCAGCCTTCAGAATTATATGGTAGAGAGCGTAATTGCCCAAGTAGGCGAAGGCACTAGTGACCCTAATGCCGGACCTTCTATGGCGAAGACTCCGAATAAAGCAAAGATCACCGTAGCCTTCCACAAGTTTTCTGAACGCGTCTCTCCAGAGGGGTTGCGCGTGAATTCTTCGTATGTACTCAATGAGCTTCGTTCGTCTATCCAAGATTTTCCTGGGGTAACTATTTCTGTTGGAAAGGATTCAAACGGACCACCTTCAGGTCCACCGATTAATATCGAGATCAGTGGGGATGATTACACACAATTGGTTGATGTAGCCGATGGCGTGCGGACCTTTATCAATAATCAAAGTATTGCAGGCATCGAAGAACTCAAGCTCGATGTGGAAACTGGTAAGCCGGAAATGCCAATTGAAGTGGATCGCGTCAAGGCACGCGCCTTAGGCTTGAGTTCGGCACAGATTGGAGACGCTATCCGTACGGCCTTGTTTGGTAAAGAAGTTAGTAGATTCAAGGATGGTGAGGATGACTACCCTATCAATATTCGTATGATCGACGACTATCGCTATAACATGGAGGATTTGATGAACCAAAAAATCACTTTCCGTGATGCAGCCTCAGGCAAAATAAAGCAAGTACCTATTTCAGCAGTGGCGAAGGCACATAAAACTTCTACATTCTCGAGTATTAAGCGCAAGGACCTTAAGCGTGTGATTTCTATTCAGTCTAATGTATTAGAAGGCAGTAATCCAACGGAAACAGTTGAGGCGATCAAAACCTCTTTACAAGACTATAATATTCCAAATGTGGTAACCTTGAGCTTCACAGGTGAGCAGGAGGAACAGGCAGAGCAGCTTAGCTTCCTGTCGCGTGCCCTATTGATGGCCGTATTCTTAATCTTTTTGATTTTGGTGAGCCAATTCAATTCCGCCTCTACCCCTTTCATTATTCTTGTTACTGTAGTCTTTTCACTCATCGGAGTATTTCTTGGCTTGGTAATCTTCCGCATGGAATTTGTGATCATGATGACAATGATCGGTATCATCTCCCTTGCTGGTATTGTGGTGAACAATGCCATTGTATTGATAGATTTTATTCGTCAATTATCGGCTCGTAAGCGAGACGAAATGAGGTTGGAGGCTAAAGCGAAACTTCCTGTACCTGAGCTTATCGATACTATTGTTCGGTCGGGGAAAACGCGTTTGCGTCCGGTATTATTAACCGCAATCACTACCGTATTGGGTTTGATTCCATTGGCCACGGGGATGAATATCAACTTCTACACCCTGTTCACCGAGAACAATCCGCAGATCTTCTTCGGTGGGGATAATGTAGTCTTCTGGGGCCCAATGTCATGGACGGTCATCTTCGGTTTGACCTTCGCCACCTTCCTTACCTTGGTTATCGTACCGGTGATGTACTACCTCTTCGAGCGCATGCAGCGTTTGCTGCTAGGAATTAAGGCGTAATGGGTAATAAAATTTGAACATTTTAGACCCCCGCGGTGCAGCCGCGGGGGTTTTTAATAGTGTGGCATTTTGCCCTGAAAATTGGACTATTTTTGTCGAGATGATCACAGACTTACGCGCTTTAGAACTACAGGAACTTCCTGCGTTCACCAAAGGTTTGGTGGACCAAGTCGTGGCGCGCGTTCGCGATAAAATCACTCACCTAGAAAGCTCCGTGGCCGTGGCTGAACTCACCGTCGCCCTGCACTATGTGCTGAACACCCCCGAGGATGTTCTCATTTGGGATGTGGGTCACCAAGGCTATATCCACAAAGCTTTGACTGGGCGGATGGAGGAATTGGCCCACATGCGCACGCCGGGCGGTATTTCAGGGTTTTTAAAGCGTGAGGAAAGTCTCTATGATTTCTTTGGCGCCGGCCATGCCTCGACGAGTGTTTCGGCGCTCACGGGGGTGTGTGTGGCCGACCGTGCGGCTGCTCGTGAGCGTCACCGTGTTGCGGTTATTGGCGATGGTTCGATGAC
>MDSZ01233908.1_pt1 | contig 30094 bp, 25 predicted proteins | sample 811201 | NCBI WGS metagenome assembly MDSZ01 (sample SAMN05326647, study PRJNA326480) | marine metagenome | isolation source: seawater | place: Indian Ocean: North | collected 2010 | reverse complement strand
GAGCTTTTCTGATCAAATCACTCCTCCAGAAAAAGAAATTAAAATGGAAAAAGATCTAATCTCTGGAGAATTGGTTCCTAAGATAGATCCGCAAGCCTTTGCTCGTTACAAGATTTCAGATTCTGGGAATAATTTTAAAACGATACTGAATCCAACTGAATTAAATCTGACCGAGAGGACAAGAGAGGAAGTGATCGAAAATGAATTACGAAAAGATAAAAAGGGTGAGGATTTATCAGAAACATTGGAGAACTCATTTTCAAGCAGGGATGTTGTAGGATTAAAAAGTGACTTAAATGCAACTTGGAGACTGATTGATCATTCTTATGGAAATATGGCAATTTTTAATACATCGGAAGGAATCGTTTTATTTCATTGCAATGCTGCATTGGAAAGAATTCGTTTTGAGCAACTTGAAGATTGTTTTACGAATAATGAGAAAAAAGAAGGTCAAAGCTTGCTTCTTCCGGAATCAATTGAATTGGATGGTGTAGACACAAATTTCTTAAAGAATTCTATGATTCAGTTAGAAAATTTTGGGTTTGAAATTGAAGAATTTGGTCGAAATTTTTTTCGTATTGAGGCATGTCCGACATGGTTGGACCCTGAGGAAGCAAAATTGTTTATACTTGATTTCATCGATCTTTCCAGAGAGAGCGGTGCAGATAGAAAAATCGAAGTTCATATAAAAGAAGCATTAATTAAGCAGTTGTCGAAAAAGCGAGAAATTAAGAAAGGCTATTCAGAAACAGAAATTGTACAATTAGCAAACGAACTTCTTCGTTCCCGTAATCCATACACTTGTCCACAGGGAAGACCAATATATTTTGAGTTACCAATTCGCGATTTTGAAAATCGATTTCGTAGAAAATTATAATTTTTGCTTTAAAAATTTTTTTATAAAGTCAAAAAGGTAGCATGATAAATTACTTTAAAATTTTATTTCCTTTAATCACTTGCTCTTTATTTTTACTTGGTTGTACGCTTTCCGAAGTAACTCAAAAAACTAAGGATGGTTTTTACAGCAGCAAATCTTATATCTCAGAAAAAAGTAAAAAAGCATACCAAAAAGGAAAGCAGACTTTTGGCTTCAGTAACAAAAAAAATAGCAATAAAAACATGACCGTATCAAAATCTCCATTTGGCAAAATGCCAGATGGTACAAAAGTCAGTCAATATACTCTCATCAATGCTAATAATATGAAGGTTAGTTTATTGGATTATGGGGCTACGGTTAAAGAGATTCTTATTCCTGATAGAAATGGAAAATTTACAAATGTTTCCTTAGGCTTTTCAAATCTTGACGATTACCGTGCCAAAAGCCCCTATTTTGGGTGTACGACTGGTAGGTATGCAAACCGGATTGCTCAGGGTAAATTTACTTTAGACGGTAAGGAATATCAACTAGCTACAAATAATGGGCTGAATCATCTTCACGGAGGTGAGGTAGGGTTCGACAAGGTGGTTTGGGATACAAAAATTAAAGAAGTTGGAACCGGTGTTGTCTTTTCAATGAAAAGTCCAGATGGCAATGAAGGATATCCTGGAAATTTGGTATCAGTTGTAACTTATACTTTATCAGATGATAATGAATTAATCATTGAATACTCTGCGAAAACAGACAAGCCAACTGTTCTAAATTTAACCAATCACACTTATTTTAACCTTGCTGGGGAGGGTGATTCAACAATCCTTGACCATAAACTAACCATTTATGCTGACAAGTTTGTAGCAACTGATGAAACCAATATTCCAGTTTCAATAGAAAATGTATCCGGTACCCCTTTTGACTTCACAAAACCTTTCGTTATTGGAGATCGAATTAATCAAAATAACGAACAGTTAAAATTTGGAAAAGGTTATGATCATACATGGGTAATTCGTGGTTCAAAATCAAGTCATGGAGATCTTAAGCATGCTGCAACCCTTTATGATCCGGCATCAGGACGAAAGATGGACATTTTTACTGATCAACCCGGTATTCAGTTTTATTCAGGTAATTATTTGGATGGTAGCTATGAAGGGCAGTCTGGAAAAACTTATCCTTTTCGCTCTGGATTATGCCTTGAAACTCAAGTCTTTCCAGATAGTCCGAATCATCAAGGAGAAGAAGGTTGGAAGAGTTGTGTTTTGAGACCAGATCAAGAATACATTCACAAAACTGTCCATAAATTTTCTGTCGATTAAAATATCCTGACTTTTAGAGCAAGATTCTTGCACAACCTTTGATAATTGATGAGGTTGGCATGAAGTCTGCCTGAGTAGGATTTTGTTACTTAACATATGACAAATCGAAAACATACAAAACTCTTTTCCATTCGTTCACAAGCTTCAGGAAATGAATTAGTTGAAGAGCTTAAGAATGCAATTCAATATCAATTACGTCTTATTCTCGCTCGAGATTTAGGAAGTTCAACAAAATCGGAATTGTGGATGGCTACTTCGCTTGCTGTGCGTGAGATGATGATTGATCGTTTTATTGACACACAAAAAGAGCACAGTAAACAGGATGCAAGAAGGGTTTATTATTTGAGCCTCGAATATTTGATGGGGCGATTACTTAATGTAAACCTTGGAAATCTTGGCATGATCACGGCTGTTAAAGAAGCTCTTTCTGATCTTGGATTTGAACTAGAAATTTTATTTGAAGAAGAGCATGATATGGGCTTAGGAAATGGAGGTTTGGGTCGACTTGCTGCCTGTTTTCTTGATTCCATGGCAACTTTAGATCTTCCTGCAATAGGCTACGGTATTCATTACCAGTTTGGTTTATTCAAACAGGAGTTTAAAAGCGGTAGGCAAATTGAAAAACCTGATGACTGGTTAAAAAATGGTAACCCTTGGGAGATTATACGTCCGCAGTATGCGCAAAAAGTTCAATTATATGGACATGTTGAGCATTCTTATGATGATTTGGGGAATTATTCACCACAGTGGGTCAATACGAAAGAAATTATTGGTATTCCCTATGATTTGCCAATAGTTGGATACGGTGCCAAGACGGTTAATTTTTTGCGTTTATGGGAGTCCAAAGCTTCCGAACAGTTGGACTTTCAAATTTTTAATCAAGGAGGCTATGTCGAGGCTGTACGAGAAAAAGCTATGGGAGAAACTATTTCCAAAGTTTTGTATCCAAATGATGAAACAGAAAGTGGAAAAGAACTTCGATTGGTACAGCAGTACTTTTTTGTTTCTTGTTCACTTCAAGATATTATCCGCAGGTTTAACAAAAAAGAAAGACACTGGGATGAATTTCCAAAACTTGCGGTAATTCAGTTAAATGATACACATCCAGCGGTTGCGATTCCTGAACTGATGAGAATATTTTTAGATGTTGAACATTTAAGCTGGGATATTTCATGGTCATTAGTTCAACAAACTTTTGCTTATACCAACCATACCTTGCTTCCTGAGGCACTGGAGACTTGGAGTGAAGGACTTTTCGCAAAAGTTTTGCCTAGGCATATGGATATTGTACGGGAGATAAATCGTCGGTTTATTGAAAAGGAACTTGCTGAAAAGTGGCCGGACGATATTGAAAGAAGGCACCGCATGGCAATTTTGGCAGATGGTCAAATCAAAATGGCTTATCTTTCCGTGGTCGGAAGTAAATCAGTAAATGGAGTGGCTGCATTGCATACAAAGCTTTTAAAGGAGAGACTCTTAAAAGATTTTGCTGAACTTTATCCGGACCGTTTTAATAACAAGACTAATGGTATTACTCCCAGAAGATGGCTTTTAGGATGTAATCCGGAATTGTCCGATTTAATAACTTCAGTTATCGGAGATGGTTGGATAACTGATTTGAGTAAATTAAGAGGACTTGAGGAGGTTGCTGATAATACATCTTTCCATCAAAAATTTTACGAGATTAAAAAGAATTGCAAAGAAAATTTATCGAAGATTGTTAAGAAGAGTCTTGGGTTTGAAATTGATTCTGCTGCCATTTTTGACTCCCAAATAAAAAGATTACACGAATACAAAAGACAACATCTCAACCTTCTTCATATACTTACTTTGTATCGTCGTCTTTTGCAGAATCCTGATATTGATGTTCCATCTAGAGTTTTTATTTTTGGTGCAAAGGCTGCACCTGGCTACCATTTAGCCAAAGTTATTATACATGCCATCAATCTTGTGGGTGAAAGAATTAACAACGACGATCGGATTAACGGAAAGTTGAAAGTTGTATATTTACCAAATTACGGCGTTTCAATGGCTGAAAAAATTATTCCAGCAACTGATTTATCCGAGCAAATTTCCACTGCAGGAAAAGAGGCTTCAGGAACTGGAAATATGAAATTTGCCCTAAATGGTGCTGTTACTATGGGCACATTAGACGGTGCAAATGTTGAGATTTTAGAAGAAGTGGGTGATAAAAATATTTTTATTTTTGGAAAGACTGTTGAAGGCATTGAGAATCTAAAAAGATCGGGTTACGATCCTATGAAATTCTATCATGAGGATGAAGAGTTAAAGGCAGTATTAGATTGGTTGTCATCCGATTTCTTTTCGCCACAAGATGGGTGTGTATTGTCTGATCTTCCCAACAGTCTTTTGCAGTGGGGCGATCCTTTTTTTGTACTCGCAGATTACCGGGCCTATGTAAATGCACAGGAGATGGCAGGTGATTCTTTTAAAGATAAGAGAAAGTGGGCTTCTATGGCTATTCGTAATATTGCAGGTTCTGGAAAATTTTCATCGGATCGAACTATAGGTGAATACGCAAGTGAAGTTTGGCAATTAAGTCCGATTGATGTACCGACAACCAATTAATGAAGAAGTTTTTCTACGGCTTGCTTTATTTTTGTATAATTTTAAATCACTTTCTTGCTGCTGATCAGAATATTTCGCTTCCTTTCAATATAGGAGAAAGATTGGAGTATGATCTTAGTTGGGGATTTATACCAGTTGGGTCCGCAACTATGGAAGTTCACTCCAGTGTGAATTATGATAAAAAATCATGTATTTTGCTAAAGTTTTTTGTCCGAACGAATTCTTTCGCAGATTCTTTTTACAAGGTTAGAACTACTATTGAGAGTGTAATCTCTCGAGATTTTTCAAAATCACTTTCTTATCGCAAAGCTCAGCAAGAAGGAAAAACTAAAAAAAATATCTTTGTTAAATTTGATTATGATAAATTGAAGGCTTTTTACCGAGAAGAAAATGGAGCTTCTTCATCAATTCCTATTGCAGTAAATGTTTTTGATCCTCTCGCGATTGCTTATTCGTTCAGATTAAAAGAATTGTATGAAAATCAAACTATACAAATACCAACCTGTGATGGTAAAAATTTCAGCCAAATGTTAATAAAAACTGGAAAAAAAAAGGTTATTTCTGTTCCTGCTGGAAAGTTCTCCGCTATTGAAACAATTCCTGAAATGAAGAACTTGAAAGGTGTTTTTCAAAAAAGCCCTGAAGGAATTTTGAGAGTTTGGTACTCACAGGATAAATCTAAAATTCCAGTTAAAATTAGCAGTAAAGTTGTAGTAGGTAGTTTTAACGCAAGATTGAAAAGGATTAAGGCTGGAACAGATTAAAAAGTTATGCAGCCTCAGCGTTAGATTCGTCTTTTCCACTTTGGGAATGAAGCATTTTTTCGATGAATGATCTGAGGGCAGGAGTGAGTAATCTCGTCTTTTTATGAATAAGTGACAAAGGACGAATATGTGCTCCTTCATCTAATCTACAAGTTACTAACTGACCTCTAGAAGTTTCATTTAAAACAGTATTCTTAGGAATAATCGCAACTCCAGCGTTGATTTCTAGAGCCCGTTTGACCGTTTCAACATTATCGAATTCCATAACTACTGATACTTCCACATCGGCTTTTCTGAGAATTTCATCAGTAGCTTTCCTAGTTGGTATATCTTTTTCGAAGGCTATAAATTCGACATTCTTCAATTCTTGAATGGATATATTCTCTTTACCAGCAAGTGGATGTTCCGGATTCATTGCCACAATAAGTTCATCAGTTGCAAAAGGAATGATAGTAAGTTCTTTGTGCTTAATTGGAAAAGCAACTAAACCAATATCTGCAGTACCATGTAGAACATCTTCGTAAACAAGATTTGCACGTCTATATTCAACTCGGGCATTTACAGATGGAAATTCTTTCATGAAAGACTTAATGTAGGGTGGTAATTCATGAAGACCGATACTGTTAACAGTAGAAATTTGAATTGAACCACTGACTATATTTCGCATCTCTTGAATTTCACAATTTAGTCTTTCGTATAGAGATAGTATATCTTTAAATGTTTTGTATAGTGTTGTGCCTTGCTGGGTAAGTCGAAATTTCTTTTGATTCCGATCGATAATAAGCATATCGTAGTGACTTTCCATAGCTTTCAGCTGTTGGCTGACCGCGGATTGAGTGACATCGTTTAAACGGGCTGCCTTCGAAAAACTTTGAGTTTCTACCAAATCACAAAATGTTTTGAAATTTTGAATATGCATACTACATTAATATTAACTGAACTAATGATTTTCAAACTAATTATTCAAATTTCTAATATGCAATATGATCAGTGAAGAAGAATTTAAGGAAAATTTAAAAAGGTTATTTGGTAGAATTGAAAAAGCTTGTGAGTGTGAAAACCGTAACCCTGATGATATTTCAATACTACCAGTAACTAAGAACTGGCCAATCGAAGCAGTTCAATATTCTAGAAATGCAGGATTTAATAGGGTAGGCGAAAATCGTGTGCAAGAAGCCATCGAAAAACAAAATAATTCTATCCTGCTAGACATGAATTGGGATTTAATTGGGCATCTTCAGAGTAATAAAGTAAGATGGATACCAGGAAACTTTGCACGGGTACAAACTGTGGACTCCATAAAGCTTATTAAAAAATTGGAGAAAATTCTGAATCATGAAAATAAGAAATTAGGAATTTTTTTACAGGTAAATACAGGAAAAGATCCCGCCAAGGCCGGAATTTTTGAAAATCAGTGTGAAGAACTTGTCGATGCTGTATTAAATTCAAATTTCTTAAATCTCGAAGGATTTATGACCATTGCACCATACGCTCCTGATGAACCAAGTATTGCGAGGCTTGCTTTTTCAAGACTGAGAAATTTGAGAGACCGTATTTCTGAGAACTACCATATTGAAATACCTGAGCTTTCTATGGGCATGTCAGAAGACTTAAGAGAAGCAATTGCAGAAGGTTCAACAATGATCAGGGTTGGCTCAGCTTTATTTGGGACAAGGGATTGACCATATTTGTGAGAAGTTGGCTTGCACCTTTAACCATCGCTTGCGAGGATTAATCCTATATGAGCCAACATGGACTATTGCCAGATCAAAAAAAGTGGGAAAATATAACCCGCTTGCTCGATGATGATAATCAGGTTGTTCGTGATAGTTTATTAAAAGAGTTCAATCAAAACCCCGAGAAAAGTCTTATTTTTCTTAAAGAAATAGTCGGTAGGTCAGATGATTTATTGGTTAAGCATGCACAAGATTTTATTAAACAACTTGGATGGGTAGATGGGGTAGGAGACTTTTTTAATTTTATTCGTTCCTTGAGGTATGAGCTGGAATCAGGTTGGTTTTTGCTAGATCGTACTATTTTTCCGAATTTCGATATATCTTCATCCACTTTGTTTTTAGATCAAATGGCAGATCGTGCAAAAGAGCTTTTAGTTCCACCTCAAAATGCTAGAGAGATTTGTTCCACGTTAAATCGGGTTTTTTTTCACGAATATAACTTCAGAGCGGCTGGAAAAGATTTTTCAAATCCTGAAAATAGTTTTTTGCACAAGGTCATAGCCAGAAAGAAAGGCTTACCCATTACACTTTGCGTTCTTTATCTGCTTGTAGCTCGTAGGATTGGGTTTGATCTTGAACCAATAGGTATACCCGGAAGATTTATGCTGGGTTGCTTTTCGGAAAAAATTCCATTTTACATAGACATCTGGAGTGGTGGGAAATTTTATGAAGTTGAGCAGATGGAAAGTTTTTTGGGTAATTTTTCTTCCGATGAATCCGGTTCTTACCTTCTACCTGTTACGGTCGGGGAGACTCTAACCAGAGGCTGTAGAAACCTAGTTCAACAATACATTGAATCGGGTGACTCAAAAAAATCTGAACTGTTTCAAAGTTTTGTTGATGAATTTGAAAAAGTTCATCGTAAAGAAGCAAATGCATGAGCCAAGTTTAAAGTTAAGCGATGTAAAACCACTTTCACAAGATCAGGTTGGATTAGCTGTATTAGGATTTCCAATAAATCATTCCATAAGTCCTCAACTTCATAACGCTGCACTTAATGAATTATCCAAAAGGCATTCCGAATTTAATAATTGGATTTATCATAAGATAGAAGTTGATCCGAAGAATTTATCGTCCGCAATGCTGAAACTGGCAAAGTATGGGTACAGAGGGCTAAACCTTACTATACCCCATAAAGTGGATGTCCTCTTATATTTGGATAAAATTGAAGAAAGTGCCAAAGCTATGGGGGCTGTGAATACGTTGCTTTTTAATGGATCGGAATGGAAGGGATTTAATACAGATGGGTACGGATTGGAAAAAGCATTAAAAGGAGATTTGTCTGTCTCGATTCAAACCGAAAATTTAGTTTTTCTAGGAGCTGGGGGGGCAGCTAGGGCCTGTATTGCTCATGCACTCGCCCTGGGTTCTAAATCTATATGGATAGGCAACAGATCATCAAAAAGGCTCAAGGAACTCATTAAATCTTTGGAGACTTCATTTGATGTAAGTAATGTTAACACATTTACTTTTAATGAAGTTCCCGATTCACTTTGTCAAATTTCCGATCCAGTTATTATTAATGCCACTTCTCTTGGGCTAGGCAAAACGGACAATTCACCTATTTCCCTAAAGTTATTCTTAGGGGATTTAAAAGTATACGATATGATTTATAATCCATCTGAGACAAAATTGCTTCAAGAAGCTAAATTGCTCCATTTTAACTGTTCAAACGGGCTTTCAATGCTAGTTCACCAAGCTGTTCGATCCCTCGAAATATGGACTAGGAAAAAAATTTCAGTGGATGCAATGTCTAAAGCAGCAAAGCTTTCATATCCTCAATGATTGACCTCTGGTTTCAGCTAATTGAAAAACCAATCTTTCCCCTTTTGGGCTTATTTGTTGGCTGTATTATGGGTAGTTTTTTAAATGTTTGCGCACATCGTATCCCCATAGCTAAATCAATCGTTTTCCCTAGTTCTCATTGTCCAAAATGTGGTTCATCCATTAATTGGTTTAGAAATATTCCTATCTTCTCATGGATTATTCAAAAAGGCAGGGCAGTGTGTTGTTCTTACATTATTCCAATCAGGTACTTTTTGGTCGAGTTAATCACGGGTGTTCTTTTTGGATATTTTTTCTATTTGTCCTCCATAGATAGTGATTTTGTCATGCTACTAGTGAGGTGTATTTTTACATCGTTCATGCTTGCTATCATAGTTATAGACTATGAAACTATGCTTATTCCTGACAGGCTGAGCATTGGCGGTGCAGTGACAGGCTTGATTTTAGCATTTACTTTTCCTGAAATTAATTTGGATTTTATTCAAAATTCTTGGTTGGATCATTTTTCCAGCGGGCTTGACTCTTTAATTGGTCTTATTATTGGTTCATCCTTACTCTATTGGATCGGAGTGCTTGGCTTTTTAATATTTGGTCGCGAGGCTTTGGGAGAAGGAGATATAAAATTGCTCGGCTGTATTGGTGCCTTTTGTGGGTGGCAAGGTGCAACATTTGCTATTTTTGGAGGTGCATTCTTTGGAACCTGTCTGTTGCTACCGGTTATGCTTTGTCAAAAATTATTTCATTTTCAAAAAGAAAAAAATGATTCTGACTGTGAGCTAGTTTGGGGAAAAGAAGTTCCATTCGGTCCGTTTCTTGCGGCAGCTGGATTATTTTATTTTCTTGGAGGTTCAGTTTACATCGAGCCTTGGTTTGAGCCGTTTTTTCTGTTAATTAAAAACCAGTAAGTGAATTATTACTTTTATCATTGAAAAAATAATCCCTTTGTATTCATTCCAATATTTCAATTAATAATATCCTCCTTTTAAAACATGAAAAAACTTTTAGTAGCCAATCGTAGTGAGATTGCGGTGAGAATTTTTCGCTCTGCAACAGAGTTAAACTTACGTACCGTCGCAATTTACGCGGAGGAAGATCGTTTTGGTGTTCACCGGTTTAAAGCGGATGAAGCCTACTTGATTGGCAAAGGAAAAGGTCCGGTCGCTGCTTATCTCGATATCGATTCAATTATTTCATTAGCTAAGGATAAGGGTGTTGATATGATTCACCCAGGATACGGCTTTTTATCCGAAAATGCTGACTTTGCCAGAGCATGTACTGAGGCAGGTATCACTTTTATTGGACCTCGTCCTGAACTTCTTGAAAGTATGGGTGATAAAGTCGCTGCTAAAAAAGCTGCCGACAAGGCAAAAGTACCTACTTTGCCTGCAACGCCAAATGCAGTTTCAAAAACTTCTGAGGCCTTAAAATGGGGCCGGAAAATCGGATTTCCACTTATAATCAAAGCGGCTTTTGGAGGCGGTGGGCGTGGGATGAGAGTCGTCAATAAAGAAGAGGATTTGAAGCCCATGCTTGAAGAGGCTCAGGGTGAAGCTGAGCGTGCATTTGGAAATCCGGCTGTTTTTCTAGAAAGATATGTGGGTAGGGCAAAGCATTTAGAAGTTCAGATTTTAGGAGATCGAAAAGGAAACATTGTTCATTTGCATGAAAGAGATTGTTCTGTGCAGAGAAGATATCAAAAAGTTGTGGAAGTTGCTCCATCAATTGGTCTCCCGGATAATGTTGTTAAGGATTTGTGCGATGCTGGGGTTCAACTTGCCCGCGAAGTTGGATATGACAATGCAGGTACAGTGGAATTTCTTCTAGACCAAGATACAAACGAATGGTTCTTCATTGAAATGAATCCTCGGATTCAGGTTGAACATACCGTAACCGAACAAATTACCGGAATTGATATTGTTCGTTCTCAAATTTTGGTCGCTATGGAAAAATCTATTCACGGCAAAGAAATAGGTATTCCAAATCAGGACAAAATTCCCAGAAATGGATGTGCCATTCAATGCCGTGTCACAACTGAGGATCCGGAAAAAGATTTTACTCCTGATTACGGAAAGATTTTAAGTTATCGTTCTGCAGCTGGTTTTGGCGTCCGTCTGGACGGTGCTATGGGCGATACAGGAGCCATCATAACTCCTTTTTATGATTCGCTTTTGGTCAAGCTCACCACATCTGGTCCTAATCTGTCTCAGGCTCTTGACCGCATGCATCGTGCTTTACGTGAAATGCGTATTCGTGGGGTAAAAACGAATATTCCATTTCTTGAAAATGTGATTAATCATAAGGACTTTGTCCGGGGTGAGGCAACTACCCGAATGATAGATATTACTCCTGAGCTTTTTCGATTTAAACCTCGAAGAGACCGGGCTTCTAAATTATTGAATTATCTTGCTGAGATTATTGTGAACGGTAATCCACAGGTTAAGGGAAGGGCTCGCATTAAGTCTCCTCTCCCTCTTATTGAACCAGAATATGATGTCAAAGAAGCTCTACCGCTAGGCACCCGTGATTTATTAAAGGAAAAGGGAGCAAAAAAATTCTCTGAATGGATGGTGAAACAGAAATCTCTGCTTGTTACTGACACCACTATGAGGGATGCACATCAATCTCTTTTTGCAGCGAGAATGCGAACTAAGGATATGCTAACGGTATCCGATTTTATAGCTAGTCGAGTTTCTGGTTTGTTTAGCCTAGAAATGTGGGGAGGTGCCACATTTGACACATGCATGCGTTTTCTTGGAGAATGTCCATACGAGAGACTTCGAACATTGAGAGAAAAAATTCCTAATATTCTTTTTCAAATGTTACTCCGTGGCTCCAATGCAGTGGGGTATGCAAATTATCCTGATAATGTGGTAAGGGAATTTGTTATTCATTCTTCGGAAGCTGGAATGGATATTTTCCGAATATTTGATTCGTTGAATTACCTTCCCAATCTAAAAGTAGCCATGGAGACGGTTAGTGAAAAGACAAATTCACTGTGCGAAGCGGCTTTGTGTTTTACGGGTGATTTTACTGATTCAAGTGAGGAAAAATATGTTCTTAATTATTATGTCGATTTAGCTAAAGAACTGGAAAAAATGGGAGCTCATATCCTTGCGATAAAAGATATGGCTGGGCTCTGTCATCCGACTGCTGCCAATCGACTGGTCAGGGCACTAAAAAATGAAGTCTCTTTACCGATTCACTTCCACACTCATGATTCAAGTGGAATTGCATCAGCATCAGTTCTCAAAGCGAGTGAAGCTGGGGTTGATGTAGTGGATCTTGCAATTTCTTCGATGTCAGGCTGTACAAGTCAGCCAAATCTTAATTCTGTTGTTCATTCCCTTCGCAATGCCCCTCGGTCAACAAAATTGGATGTTGATTCTCTTAACCAACTTTCCATCTATTGGGAAGCAGTCAGGCAATATTATGCACCATTCGATAGTTCTCCTCCATTTGGAAGTGCAGAAGTTTTTGAACATCAAATGCCAGGTGGGCAATATACCAACCTTCGTGAGCAGGCAGGAGCTTTAGGCTTAGGAAAAAGATGGCCTGATGTTGTAAAAACATATCAGGAAGTGAATAAAATGTTGGGAGATATTGTTAAGGTTACACCCAGTAGCAAGTGTGTGGGTGATCTAGCTATTTTTCTTATAACTAAAGGAGTTCAACCTCAGGACTTGGCCAACCTGCCGCCTGAAACAGGTTTCCCAGAATCCGTTATCGATCTTCTGTCGGGTAATCTTGGTCAACCAAAAGGGGGGTGGCCTAAAGATATCCAAAAAGCTGTTCTTGGAAAACGAAAGCCATTGCGTGGAAGGCCCGGTGCATCAGCACCAAAAATTGATTTAAAAAAGGAGTCTTCTAAATTAACCAAAAAATTGGGTCGTAAAGCATCGGATGATGATCTTTTCTCCAGCTTAATGTATCCTAAAGTCTTTGAAGATTTTCAGGCATTTAGAAAAAAATATGGTGATGTTTCTGTCTTACCCACAACATCTTACTTTCATGGTCTTGAAACAGGGGAAGAAATAGCGATTGAGATTGAAGAGGGTAAAACTCTCTTTATCAAGTTATTACATATCGGAGAAGCTGACGATAAAGGGGAGAGGTCTCTGACTTTTGAATTAAATGGCAAAGCCAGAACCACAATTGTTCAGGATAAGTCTGTTAAAGGAGAAGCGAAAGCGAGGGAAAAAGCCGACCCCAGTAATCTAAAACATGTTGCCGCCCCTATCCCAGCAATGGTGAGCAGTATTTCAACCAGTGTTGGAAAAACTGTAGCTAAAGGAGAGAAAATTGCCGTATTAGAAGCCATGAAAATGCAAACTACACTTTATGCCTCTGCAGACGGAATTGTTGATGAATTGCTGGTTGGTGTAGGAGATTCCGTTGAATCAAAAGATTTAATTGCTCGTCTTCGCTAAAGTATTCTCAAAAATAGTCGACTTTAAGGTAGTGGATTCTACCAAATTAATAGTAATATTTCGAAGAATATTTATTCTGGCAATTTACAAATTTGCATTTTCATTATTTGTAAATGGTGAATCTCTTTTTATTCCGGAGCCAAGACTCGAAAATGAACTAGCCAAGACACTTCGGGTCGCTCGGGAAGATTTGACCAAGGAATTGGTCTCTGAAAAATTAATATACTTTCAGTTAAATAATGCTGGGATTCGGGATTTGACTGGTTTGGAATCGGCGAAAAATCTACGAATTCTAGTTTTAAAAGATAATTTGATTGAAGATATATCTGCTCTATGTGACTTGCCGAATCTAGAAAAGCTGGATTTGTCTGGAAATAAGATATCTAACATTTCTGCCTTCTCGGGTTTGTCCCTCAGATTAATGCAGGAGGAGGCAAGTTTAATTCAGGAAAAATTAGCTGATTATAAAACACCCAAAAATAAAGTTGCTGCTCTTGTTTTACAACTTTCAGAACTAATCGAACGTGTTAAACAAGGGTCTTGGCAATTAAAAGAATTATCCCTTGCGAACAACAGGTTGCTTGGACTTTCTGGAATATCAAGCTTACAATCTTTGCAACATTTAGATGTATCAGGGAATTCTTTGATTGATCTTGAAGGAGTGTCTAAGTTATCCGCTCTAGTTAACTTTTATGCTCACGGAAACCAGTTGGGCAGAGTCGAAACCTATGTGGATAATAACAAAAATAAAACATACGACTTAGGGGAACCGATTAATGATGAAAGTGGAAATGGAAAAAGAGACACGGATCCATTAATTGAAATCCGCTCACTGCCGAAATTAACAAACCTTTATCTATATGATAATTTAATCAAGACAGTTTCTTCAATTGAAGACCTTCCCAATCTTCAGACATTACTTCTTTCAGGTAATCAATTGGAAATAGTACGTAGTCTGGGAAACTTTAAAAAATTGAAAAGACTTTCCCTGTCCGATAATCGACTAAATGAACTTGATGGTCTTGGAGAGCTAACTAATCTTCAGCATTTGTATTTGGTGGAAAATAGAATCGTCGATTTGAGACCAATTGAAAAATTGACTATGCTCAAAGAGCTTAGATTACAAAGGAATCAATTTGTGGATCTTAAATCACTTTCAAATTTCAATAATCTGCAATCTTTATTTCTTTCAAATAATTTTATTTATTCAATAAAGCCAATTCTTGGTTTAGAAAAATTGAAAAGACTGTCGTTGTCTGGAAATTGCTTGGATCTAGAAAATCAAAAAATTCGTGAACAACTTAATTTATTTCGTGCTCGTGGTGTGTATCTTGTTTCTGGAAATCAGAAAAAAAGATCTATTGAGGCGGAACAGTTGGTTTTTTCGATGATCGGTCACCCGAAATCAAATAGTCTTCTTGGGAATTATCTTGAGTTAAATGGTTACTTACGCCTCATGGATTTTGCCGAAGATAACAATGTCGATGAGAATGATAAGCTTAGTGCTTATTTGAATTGGCGAAAAGCACTAATGAATGGAACTTTTCGTGACGATTTACCATTCCCAGGAAAATAATTTCCGCGAGCAATTAAGAATTTAGGTAAAGAAGAGTTGCAAAAATTACCGAAGCGATAAAACAGATCAGATAAAGAGATCTCACAAAAAATTTTTGCAAGGAATGTGATCTTACAATCCCGTCAATCATTTTGTAATACTCCCTTTTCCATTTTCTAGCTAAGGTGTTTTTTTTGGTTGTCATGAAAATAATTCCTTACCTGTTTTTGAAGAAATCGCAAGTGTAAGAGTGGTGCATTCGCTTCCGCCTTTACAGAAACTTAAGGTTGTCGTAGAACAAATTGCAAAATGTCAATTAAGCAAAGAACAATCCGTAAAGAACGTTCAATAAAGGGTAAATCCCTACATACAGGTGAAGAAGTAAACTTAACCATAAAACCCGCAGATGTTAATCAGGGCTTCATTTTTAGACGCGTTGATTTATATGGAAAGCCCGAAATCTTACCTATTTCTTCCAATGTTACGGAATTGGTTAGGAGTACCACTATTTCTAACGGCAATGCGAAAGTTCATACAATAGAGCATGTTTTGAGTGCTCTTTCAGGATGTGGTATTGATAATGCAATTATCGAGTTGGATGCAAGTGAACCACCCATTCTTGACGGTTCTGCACGACCTTTTGTAAATTTGATACTTGAGGCTGAGCCTGTCAGTCAAGATGCAGAAAGGCAGTATTTTGAATTACTAGAACCTTTATCAGTTACATCTGGTAACCGTTCCATGATTGCGCTTCCGTTTGACGGCTTCAGAATAACATGCACTTCGGCGGATGACAGGGGAAGTCATGTTCAGCATTTATCTCTTGATATTGATCCCGAAACATTTGTCGCTCAAATAGCTCCCGCTCGTACATTTACTGTTTATGAAGACATCGAAGAACTTTTAAAACTTGGAAAAATCAGAGGGGGAAGTCTTGATAGTGCGATTGTAATCAAAGGCGATAAGATTCTATCTAAAGAACCTTTACGTTTTGAAGATGAATTTGTTCGCCATAAGATTTTAGATATTGTCGGAGATCTTGCGATACTTGGAAGTTCAATCCGAGCTCATATTATAGCTGTTCGCCCCGGTCATTCTTTGAATGCTGATCTTACGTCCAAGATTACTGAGTCTTTTAAGAAAAAATCTTACAAAAGAAAGGGACAAAAAGATCATAAATCAGTCGTTCTCCCAGATGAAACTGAGCTTGATGTAAGGCGAGTTCTTGATGTTTTACCCCATCGATTTCCATTTGTAATGATTGATCGGGTTACTTCAATTAGCGATGATGTGTTGATCGGAATAAAGAATGTTAGCATTAATGAACCATTTTTCCCCGGCCATTTTCCCGGACATCCTGTCATGCCAGGTGTACTTCAATTGGAAGCTATGGCCCAGGCTGCTGGTATTTTACTTTTGAGAAAAAGTTCTGCACAGGGAAAAGTCGCTTTTTTCATGAGTGCAGATAAGGTAAAATTCCGAAAACCTGTTGTCCCAGGTGATCAGTTGATAATTACAGCAAAGCTCGAAAAAGTGAGGGGTAATAAATTGGCTACTGCTAGCGTACAGTGCGAAGTGAATGAAAAAGTAGTATCATCGGCCAATCTTATGTTTTCCATAGTTGATGCAGGAGAGGAAAATTAATGGAAGTTAAAATTCATCCACAAGCAATTATTGAGCAAGGAGCTCAATTAGGGAAGGGTGTTGTGGTAGAAGCATTTGCACTTATTGGTAAAGATGCAAAAATAGGAGACGGCACTATTGTTCGACATCATGCGACGGTTGAAGGCTGTGTTGAACTGGGAAAAAACAACGAGGTTTATCCCTACGCATTAATAGGTGGACTTACTCATGATTTAAAATTTTCAGGAGGTAGTCCTGAGCTCAAAATTGGGGATAATAATATTTTTAGAGAATATGTAACTGCACATGTTGCAACTAATGGTGAAGATCGTACTTTAATTGGTTCCAATAATGCATTTTTAGCCTACAGTCATATTGCACATGATTGTAATGTGGGTAATCATCTCGTCATGAGTAGTCATTCTGCTTTGGGAGGTCATGTGGAAGTTGGCGATCATGTTAATATTGGTTGGGGAGTTGGGGTTCATCAATTTTGTCGCCTCGGGAATCATTGCATGGTTGCTGCTTGTTCCAAGCTTGTTCAGGATGTTCCACCATACATGTTAGCAGATGGATCTCCTGCTGAAGTTCGGTCAATAAATAAAATTGGCATGGAAAGATTTGGTTTTTCAAAGGATATAATTGATCAAACAAAAGCTATTTATAAGGTATTTTACAGAGGTGAGTATAATCGCCGCCAAGCGATTGAACATATTACTGATAACTTTAAATTAGAGAGTGATTCGATTGCCAGGGAAGTGGTTGCTTTTGTCGAAAAGAGTGAACGCGGATTGGCTTAGTCCATTAATTTCCTAAAAGAAAAAAATTTCTAGATTCAATCTTGTTCCTCAGATAATTTTTTGAGGTATTCCCATGAAAAGATTCCGGTTGAATGTCCATCAGAAAAATGAATTCGTATAGCATAATTCCCGATTCGAAAAAACTTAATTAAGGATATCTGTTCATATTCAATTTTTTTTTGACCACCACTTATATTGCCAAAAATATCTGATTCTCCCTTGTTTTCAGCACTTGGGGAATGTTTTCTTAAATGGTTGGCTTCAAGGAAAATGTCCTCTCCATCACCCCATTTTATTGCTAATGAATTACCAATAATTTCAATATTGGTAGGGATGTTAATCATTTTTATATAAATGAATCTAAGCTATGTCCCGATGAAGGTGGTTCAGATGGATCTGACCCACTTTGATAATATGGATCTAGTATTTCATTTGAATTTGGTCGGCTAAAGTCTTCACCCCTTTCGGCAGCTGTATTAAAGTCCTTGGTCTCCCTTTCGATCATCTCTTCCTGTAAATCTTTTTCCTCAAGTTCATGTTCCAAGCTCCTTTCGTCCCAGAATTTGTCATTATGAAATTGGCTAGGACCAGGTTCGGGAGGTAGTTGAGTTGGTTTGACAACCTCCCAGTCAGGTTCCCGAGTACTATCAAGTCCAGCATCGTCCACATTATCAACACTTTCCAAAGGGATACCAGGTTGAGGAGTTTGAAATTGTTGTTCCAATGTTTCATCCTGTGCCAGTGAACCTGATAAATGAATGGGGTCTGGTACTTTGGTAACTTTTTCAGAACTATCCTGACCCACATTGGGAATCTCAAGACTTGATTCATTTTCTCGACGAAGTTGCATCTCACGGTGCAGATTTTCAGAGGATACTTGGCTATCAAAGGAAGATTCCATTATTTATTATGTGCAAGATATTAAGAATTTTGCAAATCATTTAGAATTTTAGTCTATTAGATAGTCGAAAGAATTTAATTGCTAATAATTTCATGATTTGGCATTTTAAAGTCATGCCTAGAGAAACTATAATACTAGAATGCACGGAAGCACGCAAAGAAGGAAAACAGCCTTCTCGCTACATGGCTTCCCGTAATAAAAAACTTCAGACCGATCCTGTTGAAAAAAGAAAGTATAATCGTTTTCTCAGGAGGCACACATTGCACAAAGAAATTAAAGGGTAGTTCTACCCAGGCTTAAAGCAGGCTTAAAACCCTATCTCCAATTTCCCTGATTGCTTTGCTTGCAAAGTGCTCTGGATTAGAAATCACGATGGGTATTCCATTATCCCCACCAAGTCTGATTTCTTGTTCAATTGGAATTTCTCCTAAAAATGCAGTTGATAGGGCATGAGCTGTCTTTGGACCTCCGCCTTGCCCAAAAAGATATGATTTTTCATTGATTTCCTCATTCAAGAGAAAGCTCATATTTTCCACCACCCCAAGAATTGGAACATTAACTTTTTCAAACATTCTTGCCCCTCTTCTGGCTACATCAAAAGCAGCTTTCTGTGGAGTTGTTACAATAATTACCCCATCCAAAGGAAGGGTTTGAGCCAACGACAGTTGAGCATCTCCAGTTCCTGGAGGAAGATCTACGATTAGGAGGTCTAAATCACCCCATTCAACATTATTAGCGAATTGTTGAATTGTTTTCATTACCATGGGACCACGCCATACCACCGGAGTTTCTTCATCAACAAGTAATCCCATCGACATTACTTTGATTCCGAAACTTTCAACTGGAGCAATAAGGTTTTCTGAAATAGTGTGAGGTTTTTCTGATGCCCCAATAAGAAGAGGAATGGAAGGGCCATAAACATCACAGTCCATCAAACCAATATTTGCAGTTCGCTCGGTTTTTTCTGAAAGAATCTTTTCAATAGCACATGCAAGATTTACGGCAGTCGTTGATTTTCCAACACCACCCTTACCACTTGCGATAGCGATAATATGCTTCACATTTTGTAGCACAGTTTCTTCGGTATTTGCTTGCTGAGTGGAATTTGTTGCAGATGGTTTCTTAACTAGTATCCGAACATCCGTTTCATCAATAGAGTCATTATTCAACAGAACCCGGTTAATTTCTCCTTTTAAGGTATTCGGTAAAGTCGGATCGGTTGAAGTGATTTCCACTTTCACGAAAGCTTTCTTTCCTTCAAGTTTTGCTTCCTGGATTAATCCAAATGATACAATGTCACGGCTAAAACCTGGATAATTTACTTGTTTTAGAAGATTGTTAACGAGTTCTTGAGACATAAACAAACTATCATGAAGCAAGTATCTGCTGGAGCAATTTTAAAGTAGATATTTTAGTAATTTAACAGTTATCAAACTTTTGCACTTGCTGAGTAGCCCAATTTTTTTGAATCATGATTGTATGATAGTGGATATGGAATTAAGGATTAAAATGATTGGGAAAAAGTCGATTTTTTACTGTTTATTTGTTCTCATATGTTTTGCATTTTCTGGGTACAAATCTACGCACGGTCAAAGTGGTAGTAGAATTCTTCTACCTGGAATTGAATCCGAGTTGGCTAGAAAGCAAATAGCTGTTGATTTTGGAAATACTTCGACCGCTCTTACTCCTCTTTTAAAAAAAGCATTTTCTTTACATGGTGGCTTCAGGGTAAGTCATCCAAAAGAGAGTCAGTATAGTCTTTTATTTTCAGCTAAGGGTGGTGGACAAGTTGTAATTTCCATTCTTGCAGGAAATCCAAAAAAAACAATCAGATCTATATCGGCTGTTGGACAAACAATAGATGATGCTCTGTTGAGTGGATGTGATCAGATAGTCGATCAACTTTTAAAAATACCCGGTTTTTTCTCTGGCAAAATTGCCTACATATCAAACTTGTCGGGAAACAAGGAAATTTTTGTTTCTAATGCTTTGATGACGACTAGTAGACCCAACACTAATTTTAAAAAGATTACATTTAATGCCAGTTGGGATAATCAGGGGCAGGGATTATTTTTCACAAGCAATCGTCAGCTTTTTAACAACATTTTTTATCTGGATCTAAATTCTAGAAAAATTACAACTATTGCCAACTACCGTGGGAGTAATTTGCGGGCAGTTCAAAATCCGAGAAATTCTCAAGTTGCACTAATATTATCAAGTACTGGCAATCCGGAGGTTTGGATCGCACCTCATCCCAATTCCAAGCCGAAGAGGCTTACTAAAAATAGAAGTAATGAATCTGGTCCAGCATGGTCTTCCGATGGTAGACGCTTAATTGTAACTTCCGATAGTAGGGGAAAACCGCAGTTGTATGAGGTGTCTCTTTCATCAGGTATGCTTTCCAGAATCGCTACTAATGTAAGCTCTCATTGCACTGAAGCCAGTTGGAACCCCTTGGATCCAAATAAAATTAGCTTTACTGCTGCTGTGAGCGGAGGATTTCAAATATTTGAATATAGTTTTACCGAACGGCGAAGTCGACAGCTTACCATGGGGAGTGGTCATGCATTGCAATCTGTCTGGTTAAATGATGGTCGTCATATTATCTTTACCGAGCGTTCAAATCAGGGTACTACCCGTCTGATGATACTGGATACTGAATTGGAAGGGGCTCAGGCCAAACCTCTACATGGGAGCACATTCGGGAATTGTTCGCAGGTAACCTTTTTTTATTCAAAATAAAGAACATAAACAATCAGTGATTTAGAGGTCAGTGTGCAGTCACTGAAACTATTTAAAATATATTTCTGCTTTTTGGTTATATAAAATTGTAACCTTTGCTATAACGGTTTTGTATAGATCTGCTATTTGATTTTATTTATTTAGTTATCTTTGTTTCAATTACCCAATCTTGATTCCATAATTTTGAAAATATTTTTAAAGGCTTTTTTTTGTTTCATATTCATTCCTGTGATTCTTTTTGCTGAAAATGTTCAGATCGAGCTTAAGAATGGAACTACTATTTCTGGTGAAATACTCAAAAGAGATACCGAGTTTTTAATTCTTAATCTGGGTTTTGATCTGTTAAGAATTCCAAATAGTGAATGCTTGAGAATTGAAGAGAAACTATCTCAGGATGATGGTAAATCTGAAGTTTTTACAAATAATCTTTATTTTTCAAAACCAGATGCTCCATCTCAGCCTTTGAGGAAATTGGTGGAAGAATTAGGCTCTGCTGTTGTTATGATTCGAACTCCCATCGGATTAGGCTCTGGGTTTATTATTCATAAAGATGGATATGTTGTGACTAATGATCATGTCGTTGCTGGAGAGAGGGTGGTTTCGATTACCCAATTCCGAAAACGGGGAAATGAATTGGTTAAAGATAATTTTGACAATGTACGAATTGTTGCAACCGGTGGAAATATTGACCTTGCTTTGCTTAAGATTGAAGGGCAGGCCAAAAACAAAACTTTTCCTTGTGTTCCTTTGGGGAATTCAAGTGAACTCAGACAGGGGGAACGCGTTTTTGCAATCGGAAGCCCGTTGGGTCTGGAAAGAAGCGTTTCTGAGGGGATTGTTAGCCTTAGGAATCGAATCATTCAATCAAGGTTACATATTCAAACAACTGCAGAAATAAGCCCTGGTAATTCGGGTGGTCCCCTTTTTAATTATCGTGGACAAGTTGTCGGGGTTAATAATATGAAAGTGGTTAGCACCGGTGCAGAGGGACTTGGTTTTTCGATCCCAGTACGACAACTTAAGACATTTTTAGAAAATCGGGATGCTTTTGCTTTTGATCCCCGCAATCCAAATGCTGGTTTTCGCTACAACACTCCTCCCCAACAAAAAAATAAATGAAAATAAAATCTCTTTTTCCAATTTTCTTCATGATGTTGCACATGCAACAATCTTCAGCGTTACAAAAAGGTGATTCTCTGTCAGCAATTCTTCCTGAGGATACATTCCTTACAATTGAATTAGATAACTTGACTGATATCAAATCGGATATGAGTGCGGGGCCTTGGGGAAAGGTGGCTGATTTCCCAATTTGGCAAAAAATATCCAAATGGATAGATGAAGAATTAAAAAAAGAAAGAAATAAGAAGGATAAACTCAATAATGTATACGAACGCTTATTTCAACCAATGATGGATTCCCTTAATGGTGCTATGATTTTTGGTTTTTCTGATTTGGAAAATCTTATGGTTAACGAGCAGATCGAGAACGCGAACGGTTCAAAATGGAAAGCTCAAAAAATGCCTTTTACAGCCTCTGTTTTTGAATCTTCATTATCCGAGGAAGGTTTTCAGGAAATGATCTCTTTTTTAAAAACTTGGAAAACTAAAAAGAAATCAAGATTTAGTGTGATCGAAGATAAAATTGGGAAAGTTAAAATCTTCTGGGTTTTTCTTCAAAAGAATGAAGGACTTGAAAAATTGAATCCTAAATCAACTGGTTTTTGCCTATCATTAAATAATGGAAAACTTTATTTTCTTACAGGAGATGTTGAACGAGTTGAGTCGATTTTCGAGAGACAAAAGGGTTCAGAAGTTTCTCTTCTAAATAACAATACCTATATCGATTGTTTTGATGAAATTGGAAGAGGGAATGCACGGATGTTTATAAATTTTAATCAGGCGATTCATACTCTTCAAAAAATGAGGAAAGAAAAGGAATTTGAAATCCCTCAAAATCCATTTGGAATTAATATGGATGGCTTAATTAAAGGGCTTGGTTTAGACGAATTAGAATTTTTAGGTCTTCAATTGAATTGCCAAGATGAAAATTTCGAGCTTTCTTCATTTCTTGGTCTTAGCGAGCGAAATGGAATTCTTTCTCTACTAGCTCCCGTTGACGGTGACTTGGAATTTCATAACTTTGTATCGGAAGATGTTTTTTCTTTGAGTAATGCCCGTCAGGACCTTTTTGAAATCTGGCCAAGATTCGAAAAAATACTTAAAGATGTGAGCCCTGGACTACACTTGCTAGTTACTTCTCAAATTCAGGCTTTTGAAGATCAGGCAGAAGTTGCCGTAAGAGATGATTTACTTGGCTCTCTAGGAAGTGAATTTATCAGTCTATCTTATTTGAACGAGGCTAACCTTGGTACTGTTGCCGAGGTTAGTCCGTCATCTGCAATTTATGCCATAGGTCTAAAAGATCCTCAATTATTTGACCGAACTATGCGTGCGGTACTTGACTCAGTTAGTCAAGGAAACGAATTATTTCAGGATAGAGAGCATCGTGGCGTTACGATTCGTTCTATGAGAGGTCTTGAGGGTGTTGGACTATCCCTAAGTTATGCAATTGCGAATGATTGGTTGTTACTATCGATGGGCAAAGCACGATATATGAATCAGGTGATTAATAAAATGGAGGACAACAAAAATTCTCTTTGGAGTGCGTCATTTATGAAAGATGCACTCGATGATTTACCAAGCGGTATCAGGCAAACGGACTACATCGATTTTAGAGAGTTGTTTTCTTTTTTTCAAATGATGTCAGACGCCGTTAAAGATAATGATTTTAAATTTTCATCTGAAGATTTTGGTGAATTTCCCTATTTTATGTTTGGTTGGTCAAAAGATATCGATCTCGGAATAGTCTCCAAAGTAAGATTGTATCCGTTTAAAAACTAAATTGGTTTCAATGAGACATTTGATCATCATCTTTTTTTTTATTTTTCTAGGACCTGGAATTTTTTCCAAACCCATTAAACTTTCCAGTCCTGAAGTTTTATTAACAGGGTGGAATGCTCGTTGTCTAGAGCATGCTGACTTAAATAAGGATGGTATGGAGGATATCATATACTTCAATTTGGATAAGTCATATTTGGAAATTCTGTACCGGTGTAAACCAAATGAAATTCCCAAGAAAGTAAGACCAGTTAAAAAAGACAGATGGGAACCCAAACTCGAGAATGGGTCATACATTCAGGAAAGAATCTTTGTACCAAATTCCATTTCAGATATTGCAGTGGGCGATTTAAATTCTGATGGCGTTTTCGATATTGTCACTGGTAGTCCGCAAAGCGGTATAAAAATATATTTTAGGTTGGAAGAAAATGAATGGAGTGAACCCCTGAAGATTGAATCCGAGAAAATGCGCCCATACTCGCAAAGTTTGAAGGTAGTTACTTCCAAAAAGGGTTCTGAATTATTCATATTTTCAGAATTAGGTTTGGAAAGAATTACATTTTTGGATGGTCAGCCAAAATACCCTTCAACTATTTTTCGTGAAGATGATAAAAAAGCTTACGGTTTGGAATTAATCGATTTGAATGAAGATGGCCATTTAGACTGGATGTACCTTGTTCAGGGTGAAGAATATTCTCTCAAAGTACGACTTGGGAAAAATAATAGTTTTGGTCCTGAACTTTCTATGGACATAAACTTGGCATCCTTTCCCACCAAGTTGATAGCGGGTAAAGACAGCTCTTCGGCTAAATTTTGTTCAATTGACAGTCTATCGCGTGAAGCGATTGTTTTTTCATTTTCTAATATTTTCAAAGAAAAAAAGAACGCCTACAATATTTCAACTTATGATATTTTTGAAAAGTCGAATAAAGAAAGTTCATGGACTTTGGGAGATTTTGATGACGATGGTTTCAATGAACTTGTTTCCGTCTCTGCAGGTAAGGGGGAAATAGTTTTTTTTCAATCAGACAAAGATGGTTTCTCTGGAACTGTCGAAACATTTCCCTCTTTTCGTGGAATTTCAGACATATCCCTTCACAATCATGAGGATAAAGCTCATTTGTTGATTGTTAGTCCGGAAGAAGAGGTTCTTGGATTATCTTCCTATGATGAAAACAAAGGATTTTCATTTCCTAAATTGATCAATTTGGAAGGAATTCCAATTCTTGCATCTGGTCATGATTCAGAAAAAAATACTATTCTTATTATTTGTGAGGAGGATTCAAATTATTATTTAAAAACATTACAACTTGGTAATTCTGGGAGTTATGAAGAGAAAAACTCACTCCATCTCAATGACCTAAAGAGAGAACCCCAATCCCTTTTTCAATGTGATTTAAATGGAGACTCACACTCCGATGTGATGGTTTTGTCAAGTCGGGATGCGCCTCTTATTCTTCTTGGTGAAAAGTCTGGAGAATGGACCGATTCCTCTTCCAATTCTGTTGTGCGTAAGAGCTTTTTAAAGAATGTTGATAGTACAAAATTGGGTAAATTTCCTGACTCTTCCTTAAATAAAGACAGCTTGTTAGTTGCTGGGCTCGGTTTTGTTCGGGAAATTGGTTGGCAGAATGGTGAATTGACTATTATTCAACAATATAATTCCAAAGACCAGGGGAGTGAATTAAGCTGTCCGGTTCGAATGGATTGGGACCAGGATGGAAAAGATGAAGTTTTTGCATTTAATGAGAATGGTCACTGGGAAAGATTAAAATCTGGTTTTGCTGATTCAAATATCAAAAATCAATGGGATGGTTCTTTTATGGAACCAAATCATGTTATGGTTCTAGAGAGCAAAAAAGATGCTCATTTATTAGTCCTTGGGAATAGTGGGTTCCAAATAATTACCAAGCCGGATAAGAAAACCCTCTCTGTAAATATCGAATCTAAATACCTCACGGATTTGCCTAAGATCCGATACAATGGGATTGAAAGCGGAGATTTTAATAATGATGGAATGCCAGATTTGGTCTGTTTGGACGGGAAAAAAAGTCTTTTGGAATTTCTAACTTTTAATAAAAAAGAGAACATTTGGAAAAGTTCATTACATTTTGAGGTCTTTGAAAAAAATCTCCATTATCAGGGAAAAAAAGGAGGATTATTTGAGCCTCGCGAAGGATTGGTATTTGATGCAAATGGAGACGGGTTGGACGATCTTGTCTTTTTGGTCCACAATCGATTGTTGCTATACAAACAAACTAAATAAAAGTAATGAGACTTCTTATTCTTGGAGATATTGTTGGAAGACCAGGAAGATCATTTCTTAAGACAAATTTAGAAAAATACAGACAGGATAACCTAATCGATTTTGTAATTGCAAACGGTGAAAATGCAGCGGGTGGTGCTGGAATTACTTCTAAAACCGCCGATGAAATCATTGCTTCCGGGGTCGATGCCATAACACTGGGTGATCATGTTTGGGATCAAATGAATTTTAATCATGAAATTGACAGTTTGGAATCTGTTTGTCGGCCAGCTAATCTACCCGATTCGAACCCCGGTCGGGATCGATTAATAATTGATTGCGAAGGCTTAAAAATCGGAATCTTTACTGTGCTTGGAAGAACTTTTATTGGACCAAAGGTATCTTGCCCCTTTTTGACTGCTGATAGAATTGTATCCGAATTGGAAAACAATGCTGATTTAATTGTTGTTGAAATTCATGCTGAAGCAACTTCGGAAAAAGAAGCAATGGGCTGGTATCTAGATGGTAGAGCTAGCGTTGTATTTGGTACCCATACACATGTCCCCACTGCAGATGGAAGAATTCTTAGACATGGAACTGCTTATCAGTCTGATTTAGGAATGACTGGACCGAGAGAATCGGTTTTGGGACGGGAAATTGATGCCTGTCTTGGTCGTTTTATTGATGGAATGCCAAGAAAGTGTCCCGTAGCTCAGGAAGATGTCGGCATGCAGGGTTGTGTGGTCGAGTTCGCGGAAGGAAAAAAATTACCTTCTGGTTTCGGAAGGCTTGATTTTCGAATGGTGCACTAATCCCTTCGCCCGCCCAGTAAGCCTAATCGGAAAGCCCAGTAAAGAAGGGTGGTTAAAGATGTGATAAAAGCGGCTACATATGTCATAGCCGCTGCATTCAGGACTTTTTCCGCTCCATTCAATTCTTTTTCGGTTACATAATTGCCCTGTTTCAGAGAGGCTAGAGCACGCTTGCTTGCGTCAAATTCGACTGGTAAAGTGACGAATGTAAAAAGGGTAGTGCATCCAAATAACAGTACACCCAACCAGGATAGGGATGTTCCAGTAGCTGTTTGTGCTCCTCCCACAAAGAAAGCAAGCATGATGATGATCATTGAAAGGCCTCCCCCAAGATTTGCCATAGGAACCCATGCCGAGCGAAAAGAGAGCATAGAGTAAGCTTGTGCGTGCTGAATCGCATGACCAACCTCGTGTGCAGCTACTCCAAAGGAAGCCATGCTGTTCGAATCATGAACAACCTGGCTCAATCTAAGAGTTTTTGTTCGAGGGTCATAGTGATCAGTTAATTCACCAGAAACACGTTCAATTCTTACATCCTTGATATTGTTATCATTTAAAATCCCACGCGCAACTTCAGCCCCGGTTAAACGGGAACGGGTTGTGTATTGGCTGTATTTTCTGAAACGGCTCTTGGTGATAGTTGAAGCATAAAAGCTAAGACCTATTCCTATACCAATAACGAGTAAATACAATGGATCAAAAATCATGTTCTTAGTTCTATTGTATTTGCGTAGCTGAGCAAAAAATTAGTTTAAAAATTATCCAGGGGGTGCAAAAGGATCTGGTTCGGGTGTTTGATTATTTTCGACCTGCTGAGTTTCCGGGGGTGGTGAAGAAACTGGAACTTCAACTTTTTGCGGAATGAATTTATCAAGATTTTTATAAATTAAAAAACCAACAACACCAATTGCGGATAAAAAGATTAAAACCGCACCCGTAACTAGGATTTTCCCTAGTATTCCCATTCCATTATTTGCCGCTTCAGGATCGGCGAAAGAGTGGTTAGAATTTTCTTTAGGACCTTTATTTAAATTGATCTTTTTTTTGGTATTCGAATTTGGCAGGGGTGTTGCTTTTTTCTTTTCTTTAACAGCTCCAGTTTTTTTCTCTTGATCAATAGATGAAGCAAGGGCGGGTAGGGGCACCTTGTTAATTTGAGTCCATTCGGGAAGTTGTTTAAGGGGCATCCAACCACTTACCCCCTGATGCCATGCTAAGTCATCAGGTTTAAACTCACCCGTACTTACTTTTTCGGACGCTTCTTCTAAGCTCAATGGACCGTGATCGATCCCATTCGAACTAACATAAAGATTTAATGAAGAAGACATTCCATAGATTACTTCTTAGACTCGTATGATTTATGAAAATTCATAATAGCAGATTTCAAATCGGCGGTATTTTTCAAGTCTGCTGTTTGTTTACATTTCATAGCTAAAACCATAACTGAATGTGCTTTCGTTAATTTATCAACATATTTGGGGTCAGCAGATTTGAGTCTCTGTGTCATGAAATACTGGGCAATTATTTTTTGGATAGAGTCCGCGTGGCTTTCCTTGGTTGATATCCAACGAATAAGCTGATTTTGGGATTGAGCATCTTTCTTACCTGAAAGTTCCTGAATTAGCTTGGTTGCCTTTTCTATAGTAGTTTGATCTTCAAGCATTTGTTCGAATCGATGTTGGTCGGCATAAATACCGCAGGGTACTTGACAATGACCGAATAATAGATCCACACTAAGTAGTACGAAGGAAAATAAACAGGATAAAAGCAGATTTTTCATAATAATGTTAGTTGTTAATTATAGACTAGAAAAATTTAAAGGCTTGTAAAAAGCAAAATTAAAAGGCGCTCAAATATAGCTTGAGCGAATTTGAAAATCTTTAAGAGTAAAAGTGAAAACTAGCTCTTTTGCAAAAGATCGGCGTAGCTTCTCATGTAAGCGATGACATCACTCTTTTCGTTTTTGGATAAATACCGAAATCCACCTTCTAAATTATTCAATATTTCAGTATCCGAAAGATGCTCCAGTTTGACAATATCCTCGTGGGTCAAACCAAGATTGTGCATGGCATTAAAAAGATCATCAACTTTATGTCCAGTATTCGAACAATAATCAAAAGCGTGCTCCGACCATTCATCATACTTAAAATCGATGGATTTTACGATTTCGTAACTCGACATGCCAGTTAGCGTTTGGATCAAATGCCCTGCATTACACTGGCCCATGTGTCCCCATTGATATTCAACATCTGGGTGCTCTAAACGGTTAGATGTCTCTAAAAGTGCGTCGATTAAAATCCTCTTATTAAGTGTAGTGCATTCAGTATGAGATTTTGTTGATATCATGGTCTATATTAAAAGGAATAAACAGACCTTTTCAAACTAAACAAAATTTTTTTCTATCTTTATTTATTATGTTTTACTTTCCGAAAAAGTTCGTAGTAAAAATGTGCCTTTATATATTGAGTTGCCAAGGAAATCTTCTATCTGCTAGGATCAATCTATGTGCGGGAGTAGCTCAGCTGGATAGAGCATCGGTCTTCTAAACCGAGGGTCCTGGGTTCGAATCCCAGCTTCCGTGCCATTTTTGAATGGCATTGTATTGCTTGGAATTGTACTGAAATACTGAGTAGTAAAGAGGTTTTTACTCCGCTTTCATTGTTCTTACTCCTTGGTTTCTATTTTCTCATGTTTGTCGCAAGAATGAACATAGTGGTACATTTAAGCAAAAAAAGTGACAGCAAAATGACAGCGCTCTTAGATAAGGGGGGAGGGGGTAGCTTAAATTCTTGTTCATCTTTTCCTTATTATCTTCACCCCCCGCAAAACTTTTTTCGCAATATGCATGAATGTGTTACCTGATCTGCAAAGTGCCAAAAGGGGGGGCGTTGTGGGGTTTTGTGATAGAAGCTGGTTAAGCAGGCAATAGAGAAAGATGCTAAGTACAAGATGGAGTTTGCTGATGATTCAGCTTTTGATGGGGTTTGGAAGAGTTTTTAAGGGGGAGAATAATTATTTCTAATCGTAACTT
>MDSZ01005295.1_pt1 | contig 30125 bp, 34 predicted proteins | sample 811201 | NCBI WGS metagenome assembly MDSZ01 (sample SAMN05326647, study PRJNA326480) | marine metagenome | isolation source: seawater | place: Indian Ocean: North | collected 2010 | reverse complement strand
TGGCCTATATTGTAAATGCCGCCAGTACGAGGGCTGGCTGCTGCGATATAGAACACTGTATATTCATTACCGTCTATTTCTTGTGTGCGACTATGATAGCGGTATTCAGAGACCACCTTATCGTAGGTGCTACTTGTACCATCCATATATGCGAGTTGGTGGAAATTGAACCAAGTAGTTATTCCGATAAACGCGTGGCCTGTCTGAGTTCCCGAAATCTGTGCCCCAAGTATCTTTTCACTAATACTTGCACCAAGTGTTGACTTCATCTCATATGAATCCCAAGTGACTGCATTAGTGGGACCAATAGTTTCTCCGGTTAAACTGCTTACCCACGACGCCAAATACCCCCAGGCACTTTCTTTATCGAAGAAAGCATCAGCCCCTCCTTGAAATCTTTGAGTATCGAAGCGATTGCTCATTTTGACTTCACTCTGAGTACCCCAATTCCTCGGGTCTCTATCTGGTAGGGACAACTTTGGTGGACTGAGGTTGGAAGTGTGGAAATATGTGGCTGCTTCTATCTCCTTCTCAAGATTACCGAACTGTGTGTTCATCGGTATTTCCAATGATATTAGGCTCTGAACATTTTTTTGAAGGCGGTCGAGCATTACCATCGCGAATGCCTTCTTCGTTACTCTCACATTTATCAATAAGTCCAAAAACAACGCAGCAGTATCTGGCTCGGTTCGCCAATCGTTCAAAGTATTCATTTGTGATGGCAGTTCCTTCAATTGCGTAAGACGGGCGTCGAAAAGAGCAGTATCTCTTTGTAAAATGTCCTTTTTCTTATCTGCGTATGCAAATCCAGCAGTCATTTTACTGACCCAATCTTGACCATAATATGCCTCAAAGGTCTTTGTGAAAGTGGTTCCAATTTTTTCTCCACCAAACACCCCACGCGCACCGGCCCTAACATCGGCAATCGCCTGCTGATAATTAGCAATCTCATCTTGGCTCTCATCGAACGCACGTTTATACTCCATTTGAAGAGGAGTGGGTGAGCGTGATGGTATCGGCATTGTATTCACCTTGTTCAAAATTGGCGCATGCCTGGTTGCATTCCCATTCCGGGTTGCATAGGCGCACCTTGTTGAACAGGTGGTAATCCAGCGAAGCCACGAACCAAGTTGGCTCCGAATCCAGTGAGGGCACCGCCGAGGCCTTGGCGTTGTGGTTGTTGCATCATTTGTTGCTGCATCATTTGTTGTTGCATCATTTGCTGCTGGTATTGGTTTTGCATCTGTTGTTGCTGGTGGCCTCCCATCATCTGCATGGCTTGCATGTCAGATTGGTTGACCTCCATTTGCATTTGTTGCGCCGGGAGAACCTTAGCGATTTGGGCATCTATGTTCTCATCTGTGATTGAGGAATAAGGTGTGGCCGCTTCAGCGTGTATTGTCAACGGGCCTCCACGTTCGCTTGAAGTTCCTACAATACCCGCATTAAAGAAGGCATACAATTCTTTTCGAATCATTAGTGCAATTAGGTTTCCAAACTCCTTGATAAAGTTAGGGTAGTGGAGGAAGAAAAGCACCACTTGGTTTGGATGAGCCGCCATTAGGCGGTATAGCAACTGCACTTGGTCGTCGTTGCTCATAGAATTTCCACCAGTGACTTGGTCAAGCATACCCATGCCCATCTGACTCAAGCCAGAGTCTTTTGCTGCTTGCGAGAATAACGCCTGTTGTTCGGCTGAAACGCCCCCGCCAACGCCATTTGGCATTAGCCCATTTCCGGTCGATTGCGAATTTCCAAATAGTCCCATTGTAATACCCCATGCTTAGCCTTGACTTGAAGGTTCTTGTTCGAGTTTAGCAGCCTGTTCCACCAATTGATGGTATTGTGCCATGCTCATATTGTTCCTCAAAATGGTGTCTGTCGGCATAGTATTAGCCAACATACGGTTGTCAAAAATGAGGATAGTTATGTCGTTTTCTCCTGTAACTGGGTTTCTATAATGCTGAATGGGTATTCCATCCTTCTGAGCCTCTATGAACGCCGGAGTCCACTTCACAATTAACGGGTGTTCTTCTGGCTTAGGGCTTTTCTTAATTGGGATGAAACTAACTCCCTTCTTTTTCATCTGCTTGAAGAATCCTCTCTCGTGCTCACTCTCTTCCTGTTCCATCCATTCTATCAGTAAATGGTAAAGTTGCATGGCTTGAGGACAGTAGGTTCCCTGCATACGGCGCCCTTTTCCTGGGGCAACGCCTGTCCATGGGCGAAACACTGTCGGTTGAAGGGTCTGAGGGTCACGGAAGTATTGGTCGAATAGGTCGCCATAGTCCATATTACGGCAATCCACGCCACTAACTACGCACTGAAACGGCTTGGAGTTGTATTTGTAGCCAAACAACCCAGTAAATCTCTTAACGGGCTTTAGCGTTTTCATGGCTCGCTTAATGTTCTTACGGCGTGCTTTCACAGGGTCTGGATGGTCGCTAAATTGGAAATCAATTACAGGGACTACATTATCCCAATCCACGTTCCTGTTTTGAGGCAAATTGCCTACCAGGTCTTTCATTCTCTCTTCTTGGTAATTCATAGGTCACTCATTCCTTTCATAATGGCATCCTCGACGTTCCAGCCCACCGAAGCGGAAATTGCATCCACTCTGGTCGGCACGCCCAACTCTTGTAGCCTATACAAGTGTTCCCGAAAGGGGAGGAATATGGGATGCTCGAAGATAAGGCCACGCTCCCACTGAGCATAACCCTCTTCATCGAGCCATAAATCTGCCTTATTGGCAAGGACAATAATTCTTTTTGGTCTCCATTTACGAGCCCTAAATCTTTTCCAAAAGCCAAGACCTTTGGGGCGCTTGCCATTTGACAGATGTTCAACAATATAACCAAATGCCAATTGATTTGAAGTATCATCGGTATTGGTTAAGTGGCGGTGGTCCAGAAGAATAATGAGAGTTTCTATACGTCTCGAATACATATCTCTCAACCACATGGGAAAGTATTCTTGATGACCACCAATATCACGAGAAACCACAGTCTTTGACATGCCGTCAGAACGAACCCTACGCACTGCTCTTAGTGGCATGCGGTGGTGTTTAGAGAGCCACTTCTTCTTATGATGCGTTCTGTCATACTCTCCAAGTGGTCTTACATGACCTTCAGTCATTAACTGCCTATCTAATGTGGACTTACCGGTTTCAGTAAATCCATAAACTCCTATGTTATGTGTAATGTAACGCCCAAATATGTCAGTAAAGCGCCAGAAACCATGCGCTACTACTATTGCAGCCGCTGATGCAGGCTCGACCATTATTTCACCCCAATAACCAACCTATGATACCAGCGTGGTCAGTGAACTTGAAAACACAGTAATCTGCAATTGCAGCACCCGTAGCACTGGTTATAGCGGCTAATGTACCCCAAAAGTAAGCCTTAATTTTGAAGTAACGCATTTCCCAAGTATTTCCGAAATGAATTGTTTTCATCAAAGACTCTTGTTGGTCGTCGTTAATATCTCTAAAGATTCGACCCATTGTTTCACCTCACGGGGGCACTCCTTGAAAATACTCGCAATCAAAGCAGTAGCCAAACTTGAAGTTCAAAGAATCGCATTTCGGGCACTTATCGGTGCTGGAAACAATAGCCGCCTCCTTTGACTCCACGCCTACAACGCCCCCCTGCTCTGGTTTGTGCACCACATCTTATAGATTCTCGGCTGCGGTCTCCAAATTCGCTGCGTGTTGCGCTACTTTCTGTTCCTGTGTTCCACTTGGATTCAAGTCGAGCGAGTTCTTGTCGGATGATTGAACGGATGTTTTCGTCGGTATTGGTTGATTTAGTGTCAACTTTGGCCCCACTGGAATCCCCATTACTCTGTGGCGGTCTATACCCAAAGATTCCGGCGTAGGGAGTTCGACTTGTGTTCCCTGTGGTTGAAGGCCTGTGCCGAGTTGTAGGGCTGATAGTGCTGCCATAGCCTGCTGAATGTCCTGTAAGTTTCCCATTAACGAGTCGCTTTCCTGTTGTGTGATTACATTATCCGCCATAGCGTGAGTAGCATTGGCCTGGAAGATTCCCAACTGCTGGTTAAGCACTGCTTCTAACTGTGCCTTTTCCTGCTCAAACTTGAGAGATGCCATTCTTCTGCGGTTTGCATTTCGCATACGCTTCAATTGGCGGCGGTGCTGAGAAGAGTCCTCAAACATAGCACGATAGACGAAATAGAATGCAGCCTGTACCGAGAATCCTGCAAAGCCATAGAAGATTGCTGACTCGTATGAACTGTCAAAGTGACTCCATGTCCAATTCACATACAGGAGAATACAGAAAGCAAGTAAGATAGATTGGAACAACATGGTTCCAAGTAATCTTAACTCAGATTCCCTCTGTTGCTCACGATACTCTTGCATCTCATCTGTACCTTCGCCTGAACTAAACATTGTGTTCAGTAGCGGATTATTTCCAATAATGTCAGGACTGACAACCAATTCGGGCCACCTCCAATAATCCAAGCATATCTATTCTGTCTGCGGGCTCATGGGTGAACAATTCCACCCCTTCTGGGCCTTCAACGATGAGCAGAAACCTAACTCCTGCTTGACGCATCGCCAAGACCCCTTCTTGTGCTTTATCAATTTTCATTTCACTCACCAAATTCATCGGGTTCTTTCGCTATAATGATGTTATCAATACGAAGAAGAAGAGAAGCAGTAGCAGTAGCCGACTCCAAAGCCCTTTGAATGACCTTTAGTGGCTCCACAACATTCTCTTTCGACATATCAACAACCTCGCCTGTGTACACATTTAGGCCTGCATTCTGCTGACCTTCTGCGTGTGCCTTACGAAGTTCACGGAGAGTAGCAATAGGCTGCAACTGACCGGAGTTTTCAGCAAGGGTAAGAGGGATGATTTCAAGAGCGTCTGCAAAGGCTTCGACTGCCAGTGACTCAAGGCCACCAACAGATGTTGCATAGTCCCTTAGAGAAATCGCTAAGTCAATTTGTGATGCTCCTCCGCCAGCGAGAACCTTACCTTCTTCACGGGCTACATGCACAACACCTATTGCATCATCCATGGCGCGGGCTATTTCTTGAGCAGTTTGTTGTGTAGGCGCATAAACTACTACCGACACTGCATTTGTGTTAGGAGTATCTTTGAGTAGGAAGAAACCACGCTGGCCGCTTGTAGCCGACATTTCCTCCATAACTCCACATGTACCTAAGTCTGCGACCTCTAAATCTTCAAGTCCCGATACGATTAGTGCACCGGTAGCGTCTGCTACGGCTTCAAGATTAGATGCTGCACAACGACGGCACGCTATGATTCCATTACGGGCAAATAACTCAGCAAGTCCTGGGTTAATGTCCTTAGATGATAAGACTACATTAGCACCCAAACCGATGATATGGTCTGCCATGGCTTGGAGCATTTGCTTCTGTCGAAGGCGGAATGCTTCTGCTTCTTCATGAGATGAAAACTGTATGTTGGTCCCTTGAGCCATAGCAGGTAAGTCCACCGCCCCATCAATCAATGCAATACGGGCGTTTTCAACGGTGTCGGGCATAGCATTGTGCATCTTCACTTGACCTATGATAATACCATTCGGAGAGAAACTCTCAGAAACTGGAGAGCCGTAACGAGTTAGGACATTGATTGAGCCTGGTGCTGCATTTTCAGTGGACTTAACACATAATTCAGCGAGTAAGTCCTTGTGGTCCTCTGCGGATTTGCCTGTCATAGCCGTCTTGGCTACATCAAGCAAATACTTCTCTGCCCCAAGAGTCATCCCTGGAAGTAAGTCTTGACATTTCTTGAGTGCAAGGTTGTAACCCTTTACAATAGTAGTAGGGTGAACCTTCTTTGCGATAAGGTCCTCTGCCTGCTTTAGTAATTCCCCGGTAATCACAATTGCAGAAGTGGTCCCATCATAACACTCTTCTTCTTGAGTACGGGCTACTTCGACTATCATGTGGGCGGTTGCGTGTGTGAAATTGGTTTCTTTCAGAATGGTGGCACCATCGTTAGTTACTACGGTGCGGCCAGAACGGTCAACTAACATCTTGTCCATTCCCATAGGACCAAGAGTCGAGCGTACCAATTCGGCTACGAATTTTCCAATTCCAATGTTCACTTCTTGGGCGGTCTGTGTCTTTTGCTGAGAAGCATCTGTTGCTTGTGCCATGGTATTTCCCCAGTATAGAGGGCATTACCAAGTGGGGATAAATGAAACGGTCAAACTGCCAACCAATGAAGTGTCTGATTTCCAGAGGCTGATGCAAGGAAAATGTGAGAACCACGAATAACTTCTAACTCAACAGATTCACCAGCGGCCAGAGGGAAACCAATCGAACCGGTTGTCCCGGAATTCCCGACGCGAATTACTGCACTATTTCCCGAGTCGGCCTTCAACAAAATACTTCTTTGAGCAACAACAGGTAATATGTTATTGTTGGTGCCAGAGGTTGCTGCATCTGAGAAATAGTCGTCGAGGTTTCTGGTGTCGGTCGCTATCGTCAAGGATGCAAAACCAACAGGTCCGGTATTAGTGTCATCTCGGATTGGTGCGAAATCTTCTATTCCGGTATCGAATACCTTGACTTTTGCTTGTCCTGTGTGAGACTCAACAATTCCTGCTACTGGGACTGTGGAAGTACCATATCCGTATGCTCGAACTGCCAGACCTTTTTCTCCGTTCATGTATAACCCCACAACCCACATGAATAAAGGGCTTTCCTTTCCTACTCCTTTATGGTCACTACTCAATGCCCCCTGTTCATGAAGGTTGTAACCCGTGACAATGTCCGTGGACCGAGTGGTGACTGCAAAGGTTGTGGGGCTACTACTCGCTCTCATATTCTGGAGCCAGCACAATATGAAGAATATGAACTGGTCACTGGTGCCGAACAAGAGGAATATCAAGCGTCTTACAAAGAAGATACTGGTGAAGATGAAGTCGAAATCCGCTATATGCTATTGGAGCGCCCGACAGTGATGTGTCACAAGTGCTGGATTCGCTTTAGAGATGACCAAATTGCGGCTTTGGATGAATCCTATGATGAGTGGATGGCTGACCCTCTTGGCTCATCTCCTCATATCAAGATGTTTCTGAAACGCTGGAAATACCACCAATTCGCCCATGAGTCTGAAGAACATGTGTTAGAGAAGGTTAAGGCTATCGCTAACGCCATCAAGGAGGCTATGCTAAATGTCGAATGAGCAGGCTATGGCAGTAATTGATGCTGCCAGAGAGCAACTACGTGAACTTGGCATAGAAGATGTCTTAATCGCAATCGGTGGCGACCAAGGAGTCGCATTCTCCTTTGCGGGCGCTACTAAGTCACTTGCATACCTATCTATGAGTGCATGGCTTGAAATCATGATGAGTTCAGTGGCTAACAGTTATGTTGATACCGGAACCATGGGGGAGGCTTGATTGCGACGACTTGACCTATTCCCTACTCCTTTGTGGGTATGGAATCTGCCAAAACATGAGCAATACTCTGACTCTATCATGGAATGGGTTAAGGAAAACTGTGATGAAGAAGGGCGCTGGCAGTCCCAAACTAATATCCAGACTCTTGAGGAATTCGAACCTCTGTGTTCACACCTACTGAAACTGTGTCGAAAGGTAAGTAAGCAGTTAGGGCACGACCTAAAGAAGTATGGTGAGTTGAAAATAAGTGCAGGCTGGGTTAACAGGACTACTGTTCACACCTATGCCCAAGAGTCACATACTCACCCTAACAATGTCCTAAGTGCTATCTATTACGTCAAGACACCTGTTGGTATGGGTAAAACAGTCTTTACTGACCCAAGACCCGCAGCAGGGGTAATAGTACCAAGACCCGAGAGAAATAACGCCTTGAACGGAATGAAGCAGGTTTTCAATTCCAACGAAGGTATGTTAGTTGTATTCCCTTCCTTTTTACCACACCGAGTTTCACCAGGTGTCGAAGATGGGGAAAGAATAACCGTATCATTCAATATCACGTTTGAGAACAGTGATTTGATGGCACTACCACTATGGGGTGAGTAAATGGCACAAGATGAGAGAATTAAAGCGAATGAATGGATTGTAAAGAAGCGCTGCCCAATATGTGCGGACATCGCTGATAAGAAGATTGACCCCGAAGGAGACCAACTTTTCGATGATAACGCCAAGACACAACCTATGTTTTGTCCACAATGTGGACATCTCGACATTCGCGTGTTCCAAGAAATAGGTGCGGTTGAAATCGCACGCACCTCTGAAAGGGGAGATACTCAGCCATGGAACCATATTACCGTCGTTAAGTGTATGAGTTGTGAATGGAAACATGTTTCAGCCACTAATCCGTGCCTCGGTAATCCATGGGATGAAATCATGGGATTCGAGAGACCGCTCGACCAAACAAAGGAAACTAAGCGTAAGGTTCGCTTTAGTAATGAGCAGGCAGTTGGGCTACGTGCTCATGATGAAAAATACACTAAAGAAACTAAGTTAAGAGACAAAAGGTATAAGTCAAAGAGGGTTGTGCATAGTAACAACCCGGAGGATAAGGGACAGCCTGGAGAGGAATCAACATTTACCTATGTGCCTACCAAGGATGAAAAGAAAATGCCCCGTTTCCGAAAGGATAAGAAAAAGAAAGGTGAATAATTATGGCAAAAGAAGTCAAAGAAACCACAATCAGCGTGAACTTGAACTACCAAGGATTAGAATTTACTCTATCCCAGACTGCGTCTAACTACGCACTGGAAGAGGCCCTGGATGCACTGGCAAACCAGGTAAAGATTCTATCCGCTACTGACGGTGGATTAGAAGACCCAGAGTGATTACTAATCACTTAGACGCTGCGAAGCCCCCAGCGAGAGCAATGGCTGCTAATGCTCCTACTCCCGCACCAAGGGCTAAATTGCGTGTAGCAATTTGCTTACGGCTAATGTTACGGTTGAATCCTAAGAATATGCTTTCAAATTCTGAACGCAAGAGTGCCGAGCCTGCGAAATAGACACCGCCTCCTATTATAACCAGTGGTGTGATGATGGCTAATGCGGTAGCCTCCTTTTGGTCTATACCATAGAAGCCGCCTTTGGACTTATCAACTCCAGAATAGTAACCGTTCCTTCTTTTGGATAGCGGTGCGGCTTGCTTCTCATATCTTGGATTGAAAGCCAAGTCAGCATAATCTCTGGCCCATGTTCTCGCATTCCTGTCTTGTGCATGAGGCGAAAGCCTCGGTTGTTTCTTCTTTACGTCATCCCAGCCCATATTAATCATTCCTGTCAATCAAATAGAAGGCCACTAAGCCCAGTGAAATAGTAGCACTTCCTAAGAAGGCCCCGTATGCTGCCTGCTTCCATGGAATGTCCACAAAACGCAACGCTGGCATAATTAGTAAGCCACGAACCGTTGTGGCTTGCAGCATCAAAGCGGCTCCCGATAATTCGCCCCCTGCAATTTTCTTTGCAGCATCATAGGAACGAGGTTTGAGAACCTGCTTTACCAGATTCATACAATCACTCTGCCTTCTTCGGTAGTGGCCAAACTATGCTTGGTGCGGCATTAGAGCCTATAAGGCCCGTACCGAATCGCATAACTTGAAATATCGCAATATCCAAATCGTCGGCAGCAGGGATGTTAGTGGCTGAGTGTGCAACACTCCTCCTACCATCGTAAAAAGTGTAGCCCCATCTGTAATTTAGTATGGCACGCTCGCAATACTCTTTCTCCTCCTTTGTTGCGTCCTTGTACAGGGGTGTAGCGCGCATACATGTCCTGTAAAACTCAACGGTGTAATTTTTCTTACCATTCAAGTTCGTGCCCAAAACTTCACCAGTGAACGGGGCGATGTCGAAAGAAAGGTTTTTCCTTTCACCATAAGGCCCCGGTACATATTCTTCTTCTTTCGTGAAGTATTTGATTACGTAATGGAGACCAATTACTGAAGCAATAATGGTTCCCCATTGAACTAAGGGCCCACTTTGTGTTAACTTCTTAGGTAATATCCCCATCTTCACTCCTCCGCTAAAATCAATCCCATGTTAGCGATAGTATATCCTAAGAATGCAGTCGCCAAGCCTTTTCGCCCCTCTTTGAAGTGAAAAAAGGAGATTCCTGCATACACAACGCTGATGCCTGCGGTTAACAACTGTGTCTTAGATAATGCCATCATACCACAACCATTTCTTCTCCGACTTCTGGAATTAGACCAACGTTGCCGAATATGTCATGCACGCTAACCGGACTCGGTGCGGTATCGAATTTCGACCCAATATCTTGCTTGCCTGTAAAGCCGTTGCTAACTGAACCGAAGCCACCGTGAGAAACCCTACGCTTTAGTTTGCCAGGGACTCTCAACATTTTCTTTTGGCCTCCGAACATCTTAGGTGTTCCACCAGAATACTCCAATAGTGTTGGTGCTGCTTCTTTTGGCATAGCGCCGTGTGACGAAGATGTGCTTGTGGTCGTCGAAGTGGATGCGCCAAGGTTGGTTAACCTCTTTGCTTGACCCTTGTGCATCTTAGATGCGGCTCTCAATTGCTTTGCGACATCATCAATCTCCGCTTGCTCTTTTTGAGTGATGTGTCCTAATGTGTATGATGAAGCATATGGTGAACTACCCTCTGGTGCGGTAACTGCTCGAAGTAATGTAAAAGAAGCATTAGCAAGAGTGAAAGCGCCGAAAACGCTCACTATTGGGTGTTCTTTTACAAATTTGCTAAGTTCTGTTCTTGTTGGTAAAATTGCCATTAAATCAACTCCTCTGCCATGCGGCTATTCCTGCGCTGCCACCGCCTATTACTATTGTACCAAGAGCGCCCCAAAAGGCTGCTTTCCCGAGAGATTTTTTGTTGACTCTATTGGCAGCAGAAGGAGATAGATAGGACAGAGCAATTCCGGCCAATCCTCCCATAGCAGCCATAATTAACACCTGTTGGTTGGTAATTGGGGTCAAAACTGCACCCAAGTTACGATTATGATAGGCTCCAAGAGAACCTGCCGTCATTTGTGCCCCCTCCATAATTTACTAACACCGGATAACCCTGCGAAAACAGAACTGCCGGTGTGCATGTTCACAAGCGACTGTGCCGCTGGCTTACCGATAGAGCCAGAGTGCTTTGAGTAATTGGCAGTAGCGCCTGCTTTGTCAAAGAATCCAGACTCATAAGCATCTGGTGTAGGTTTGGAAGGAGTTAGGTGGCGTGTGTCCTCATAGAATGGGTCTCCTGCTTGGACACCAAAGGAGCGGCCACCAGGACCACTTGCTTGGTGCCTATTCATGTGAGTAGTATCTCTATACAAATCTCCTTTGTAAATTCCTTGGTCCGGCCCCGGAGCGTATGCTCTATCAGCCGGCATCGCACCGAAGTCACTACCTAAACGATAGTCACCGTGCTGCACTTGTCTTAGACTCATGCCGGCGAGCCGTGCTGGTAGTTCGAAAAATATAGCGAAGCCAACAAGACTCATTGTTATCGGGTATCTGTGTGCTAAATTCAATACTGGGTGTTTGTATGCCATTTTATCATCATCCATCATATGACACGCGTTTAAGCCGCTTGACCTCTGCTGACTTCACGTATATTTCGGGTTTGACTCGGAATTCTCTAAATGAACCGCCGGGTGAGTGTAAATAAGTATCATGCGCCGTTCGACACATGCCCCATCCAACTTTGTCGTCCTGGTCAACTGGTCTCTCGGTAAAGAATGGCGGTGGCGCCGTCCTTAGCCCAGGAAGAACCATCAATTTCATAACATTGTTGCCAGAATATGCTGACCCTCCGTTGGTAGCGAATTTGGTCGGAAGAGCCATTCCTTTCTCAGCGCTCTCAAGGATTCCTGGGAAATAGAAATTACGTCCGTCTCTAAGGAACACAGGCTGACCTCGGTTAGAGATGTCAAGAAGTTGAGAATCAATCTCGGTTCCAGAAAAATCAACCAAGTATATATTTTGTGTTGGCAGTGATGCCCATGCGTTTATGCCACCACGTGGAGGCCCTGCTTGACCAGACACTGGGTCGTCGAAGAAAACATGAATCGTGTTATTTGCTACCACCCCTAAGTCAACCTCTAAAACTGGCCTTCCAGCAAGCCCAAGATACGGATGCAAGGCACCCTTCGTTGTACCATCGTTCGTATTCCCAAGGTAAGCCCCACCCTGGACATCGTAATTCGGGAAGTTTGGCATTTGAGCAATTGCATACCCAACCGCCTCTCTATACACTTCCGCTGGAGCCAATTCGAGGAAAGGGAGAGTTACCATAAAGCCACCACCATGTCCATTATACAGTGGCTGCGGTGCTCCTCCTTTTGCACTGTAAGCCCCAGAAGAGAAGATACCTTCACCGGCTCCTGTTCCTTTAGTGTACTGAGGGCGAATTCTATTCTTTAACACTATACGAATTCTCCCATCGTATTCTTCGGGAATATCGGGGTTGTAAGTAAGTGAATAGCCTATTGCTGGGTGCCCACCGTCGGCTGCTTCAAAGTTAGAAAGTAGGCGTCCTGTCTGCGGTTGAAGTAAAATCTCAGCCGCACTGGTATTCTCGGTGCGCCAATCATCAAGCGATAAGAACACCTCAAGGTATGGATTATCTGATACAATCCTTATCCCGTATAGGTCTCCTCTTTCTTTAGCATCAAGAAGAGTATATTCTTCCCCAGACTCTATTACGAATTTTTCCCGTGAGGTCTGTATCATCCTCTTGTCCACGCGTGCCTTTTGCACTGAGCGGGGGACATTGTCTTTAACTGACCCCAAGAACAAGAACTCTTCTCCCATACTAATCAACCATCATACGACACACGCTTCAAGCGCTTTACTTCTGCTCGGTACACATACACTTCTGGATTAGTGTCAGCCGCAGTAGTTAATGAGCCCATAGAATTGGAACCCACGTTCAAGGTACTACCAGTTCTGCTCAAAATAAAGGGTGGGGGCTCTGCTCTCATTCCTGGAGCAACTGTTATCTTTAGTGCACCCGAATAAGTGCCTGTACCATTTTTTGCGAATCTTGCCGGTAGTGTTTGATTAGTAGCAACCGCTCCTATCACGCCTGGGAAATACAATCGTGAACCATCTTTTAGATAGAGTCTATCTCCGGCAGTAAGTTCTGTCGTCAATGTTCCTCCCAGAGTATCAACGACGTAAATATCCTGCTCCACCTGCGGCCAATTCTGCCTTTTGCTTGGGCCGTCGATTGGTTTGTCAAAGAATACATGAACGTCTTGAGTGGTTCCAGAGGAGGCTGCCTCACCATCAGTATTATCAATACTTAGTATTGGGCGCCCAGCAATACCAATGTAAGGATGAAGAACGCCTTTAGTTATTCCAAGCCCTCGGGCAGAGGTGAATATCTCATTTGCAGCCCCTGGGTTGAGAAGAGGTTCCACGTAGGGGTTAGTCGCTATGCTCATCCCTGCTACATCTTCGTTATTTTGTACGTCGATATTAGCGAAACTATCCAAGTTGACCATAAAGCCCCCTATGTACCCTAACTCGGTTGGTGTTGCTAAGTCTCCACGAGACGTATATGCGGTTTCAATCCCGAGAACGTTGCTATTAGGCTTTATTCGGTTGCGTAAGATAACACGTATTCTGCCGTCATAATCTTCTGGGAGGTCGGGATTATAGATTAGGGTATATCCTTTTCCTGGATGTCCTCCGTCGATTGCTTGGAAGTTAGACAATAACCTACCAGTTTCTGGTTGTGCCAGAATCTCAGCAGCACTGGAGTTATCATTACGCCACTCGTCTATTTCAATGAACACTTCAAGATATGGGTTGTCTGAAACTATTCTAATTTCGTACAGGTCTCCTCTTTCTTTAGAGTCAAGTAAAACAAACTCTTCACCGCTATTAATGGAAAAGTTTTCTTGGATAGTGCGAATCATTCGCTTGTCCACACGACCCTTCTGGGTCACGTATGGGGCATTGTCTTTGACACTACCCATGAAAACAAATTCGTCAGCCACGGAGATTCACCTCCGCATCACTTCGGGAAATACTCAGCCAAGAGACTTCCAGTGGTCGGTATTCCAGCGGGATTGATAATCTTGAAAGTTAGGCGACCGCCCGAGCGAGCCTTGATTTCAGCCAACTGGTCCATGGACAACTCAACGATGCGGTATTTCCAACCAATTAATCTCACTTTTCCGTCAATGATGTACTCCTCAGAATCGTTGACAAGACGTAGCGTTGGTAGGTTGTTTTCACCATGTTCAATCCATAGTGCGTATTCCCAGTTAGGGGCATCTGGAGATGAAATCTGAGTGTCAATAAATCCAGACAGACCAAGAACACTTCCGCTACCTGCGGTGCCGGACTCGGCTTCTGGAGCCTCATCAAGAACCCACTTAGGCACACCGGAGGGATGACGTAGGTACAATTTTGGTGAAATTAGACCAATAGGAGTACCATTTGCCACTCCAGTGTCAAACCCGATTGGGATTGATTGGTCAGCATCTTCGTCAGAAGGAGGCAGACCTGGGTCTGTTGCAGAGTTGTTCACAAGCCACTCGCCATTAACGGTGTCAATGAATTTCGGTTGTGCCGGTAGTGTTGGGCACAAGTGGTATAGGTGTCCAAAGAATGGCTCTAAATCATCGAATTTCAAATATCCAGAGTCGTAGTTTGGAGATAGGACAGTGCTGGTAGCAGTTCCTGTTGATGGAGAACCATTAGGGAACATCGCTGCCGTAATAGAGTTCTGTCCGTATGGGACAAGTGCCGCAGTAGTAATTTGGTTGCTGCCAACAGTAACACTGTGTGTGTCGCTGAAGAACAGGTCAACAGTCAGTGCTTCGACTGACTCGACCATAACGAAGCGGTCACGAATCTTACAGAGGTAGCCTGGTTTCAGTGCTACTCCCTGCGCGCCTGGTCCATATCCTTGTCCTGCTGGGGCACCGAATGGATTACCCGAGCGAACACCTTGGTTTGCGTTTGCCATTTTATCACCTTAATTTCTATATTGGTGCGGACCCTAAGTCGGGTCCTGTTCTCCGCATAACCATTGACGGTATAAGCCTACCGAGAAATGATTAGTGTAAAATCAATAAAAAAAGGCCCCAGGGGGACACTGATGTCCCCCCAGGGCTGACTTACCGACTTACTCCCCGAAGGGATGCGTATTCTGGCGGTTGCCAGTACACCACCGGTCTAAACCGGCTTTGACTCTATGGTCCGGCTCAAGCAACACGGCATAGAGATACAACAGAGATGATTGCGGCGTTGTTAGCCAATTCGTCATCAATGTCGTCCCATGCGTAGTTTGTGCTTGCACCAGCACTACCGTCGTTCAATTGACCTTGGGTAAAGTTGGCGCCGTTTAGAGTTTGTAGGTCTCCTGCTGCGAAGTTAGCACCAGTTCCTGCGAATCCAGCAGCGATGTGTTCACCAGCGCCGGATAGGTCAAGGGTTGGTACTCCACCAGCAGGTGAGCCAGCAGCAGCCATTAGTGCATTTGTCTGAGATGCCTCAAACGATTGCTCCATAGCACGGCTATACAAGTTGTTTGCATCTAAACCTGCAACAACGCCACCATTTGGTCCGTCACTGAAGGTGTTAGGTGTTCCTTCACCCAGAGTGTAAGGGTCCAACAGTGTTGCTGCTGGGCTTGCACCATCCAGGGTGGTTAACTCGATTGCACCGATTGAAAGAACTGCTTCAAGGTTGAATTTGCCGCCGGTAAATCCGACAACAGTACCCAGAGCAGTGCTTGCTGCTTGTGGTGTTACACTACCAACTGCAAGAGGAACTTCGCGAATGTCACGAACAATTCCGTTGTTGTCAGCGGTGGTGAAAGTTGTGCTGGTTCCTGCTACATCACGAGTTGACTGGAAAATGCTTGCTGCACTATATCCAGTGTCCTCAATGTCTGCGTCTGCGTCATCAGTGAAAGCAATCATGTCTGGCTTTAGCATAGCAGGTAGTCCTTGCTGCGCTAAGTCGAGTACATTCTTGGCTCCAAACTCTGTGACGTTTGCAGTTGTAACTTCAATCAACAGTACGTTGGTCTTAACGATTTGTAGTTGGGCGCCGTATGCGACGTCCAATCCTCCGATTGCTCCCATATTTGATACCTCCTAATTGGATTATCCTCTATGGGACCTCACGACAATTCGCCGATAGACTGACGCTGCTGGATTAATTCATGATGCTGGCCCACTACACAACCGATGACACGCCATTTCTCAGCGCCTGCGATTGTGGAGTTACCGTATGTTGCTGCTCCACCGACTACACGGTGTGCACATACGATTGTCTTTTCTGGCTCAACTACAATAGGCTCTTCGTACCAAACGAATGGTTCTTCCAATACTTCGAAAATCTGTTGGTCCACAACAGGAGTTTCGATACCGGAAATTCTCCATTGATGCTCGGTCACGAGTAGCGGAGTCACTGGATATTGAATTCCCATAAGGACGTAGTAAAACTCCTCTAAGGTCTTGAAATCCAGAACTCTCTGTGCCCATCCGAATCCGTCAACAGTGATGCTATTTGGTGCACCAGTGCTGCCAGAGGATGGTACAAGCCACTGTCCGAATGTACCGAGGATGGAAAACATGTCGCTACGTAGGACACCCTTTCCGTACTCGCCTTTTGGCCAGACGCCTTTGTTCTCAAAGCCCCAGTGAGGATAGTTTGCTTTGACCTTTTGGTCAATGCGCCCTAAGTAGTCACTGATGACTGCTGTTGGTCGGTCGTAATATGGTCTTAGTTCCATTTCTAATTTCTCCTTGCCCGTTTGGGCATTATCCGGGTACATCCCTTAGTATATGAAGGGGGCCTCTTTACAGACCTTTTTTGGCATTCCTTTTCACACATGTCCTCTTTTCGATAACCTTTATCATCACAGTAGGAGTGCCCCAACCATGAGCCGCAAGACCAAATCGGTCACTGTGAAATTCGATGAAACACAATTGGCTATGTTGGAAGCGGCTGCTGAAGAACACGGTATGACACTCGCAGGTTACGTGCGCTCTGCTGCTATCATGCGTGCTACTGGGAAACTCATTCTTGCTAACTCCGAGGCTATGCGTCGTGAGGAATTTTTCAAGAGCCGAGGGATTTGATGAATGCCAACGAACATAGGAACGGCGGTAGTCAGACTATACTCTTCAACTAAACCTACATGGTTTGTCGATGTTGAAGCAAGATTAGACACGGGTGCTACTCGCACATCAATTGATGAAAGTCTTGCGGATTTCCTTCGACTTGAAGAAGTGGGTCAAGTAACAACACGAAGTGCAAGTGGGAAAGGCGTGAGGGACCTCGCTCTCCTAAAGATGGAATACGATGGTTACGAATACACACTTGACGTGTGTTTGAAAGATAGAGAAGGCATGTCATACCCAATGATACTTGGCAGAGACGTCTTACAATAAGCGCCCCTGCCAGGATTTGAACCTGGGTTCTCGGCTCCGCAAGCCGAAGTGATGTCCATGCTACACTACAAGGGCAGTTAGAAAAAGCCCTATGAAGAGTGGAAATAAAGGTTCAGACTGCGATTGATATTACGTTAATTGGGATTTGGGCTTGAACACTCGCCCCTGCTGAGTCTGTTACTGTGCACTCTAATTCATACTCTGCTTGGGTTTCGGGAGGGAACCCGCTTGGTATAACCGTCTGGAAGGTTAGTGTATTATATTGGGCAGCATTTTGTGTGCCTGCTGCCAAGACTACACAATTTCCACCGTCAGCGACTTCGGTTACAGTCCATGCAAAAGAGTATGGTGGAGAACCTCCACTCGCGATTCCAGTGACATCAACTTCCCCAGCATTAGTCTGTTGTGTTGAGCCAGATGCACCAGGCACCAGAAGGTTGGGGTCTTGGTTTTCTTGTATGGTGAGCGCAAGTGGTGATGATGAACCTTGTTGGGCGCACCCCATTAGTGCAATATACATATCAACCAACTACCATCCAATTGTTAGAACCAATGGCAATACAAGTAGCGGCTTTGAAAGTTGCTAATGTAAAGTCCGAGCCTGCACCATTGATGTTTCTGCCATTACGGCTAATGGTAATGTTTCCACCTGTTGTGTTTAGAATAGCGTAGTGTTCCCCAGCCGTTGATGTTGATGGTAGGGTTACATTTCCAGCACATATATTGTATCTGCCAGCGTGTGCTGCTTCTGTTAGTGTAGTTCCAGCACTCACTGCTACTGTTAGTAATCTTGTATTTCTAAATGTGCTGCCCGAAGCAATATCTAATGTGGCTGCGGGGGTGTTAGTCCCGATTCCTACTCTTGATTCTGAACCGTCAATCCTCATTACTTCAGTATCGCTTCCACCATCGCTGACATTGAAAATAATATCTTTATTCGATACTGTATTTTTAATAGTAATATCATCACTGGATTCTGTTATCGTTAATTCTGCGGCGGTTCCTATACCTAAAGATTTAATTTTAACTTGGTTTATATCGCCATCAATTCTCATAGATTCACTCGATACTCCACCATCATTTACTTTGAAGATTACATCTTTGTCTTGGGTTACGTTCTCAATTATGACATCATCGGAAGATGTTGACATTTTCAAGTCAGTGCCTACGGTAACACCCGATGATAGCACTAATGTTGATTCACCTTCAACTGCGCTGATAGCATCAGAATCGGCGTAAGACCCGGACCCAGAACTTGATGATGGTTGGAATTTTGGCATGTCGCTCAACCTATCCTAATACCGTTACTAACAAAAAGCCATCGGAAGAAAAAAGGGGGGAGCCCCCACCAGGGCCGAAGCCCTGGTGAAGGCAGCCTCGCGACTCATTAGGTCACGTAATACCGTTCTTCTGCGTTCGGCAATCAGCGTCTGTATAGACCAAATCCGAGGGTGCTCGCAAGGCCAAGGCCCAGTGCGATGTGACCCACATCAAGTCCACCAACTACCTCTTTGTTTAGAGTGTTAGTGACAACTCCTGGTAGTCCAGCAAAGCCAACTGCTCCAGCAACTCCGAGCGCCAACAAGAGGTGTCCACGGTCAAGACCGAGAACTACCTCTTTGTTGAGGTTCTTCATCAAATCAGTGAACAAAGAATCACCTCAGAAAAGGTTGATTTCTTTGCCCGCTAATCCGAACATCTCTCCGCTGGAGTGCATGCCGGCGTGCATGCCAGCGTGCATACCATCGTGGTAGCCTCCGAACATTGGTTCCTCGATTACGCTTGGAGCGTTACCAAGGATGCCTGCCAGGGAGAACCCAGATAGGCCACCAGTTGGTTGGCTAATGATGTTTGGTATGAAGGACAGACCAGCCTGGTTCAAGATGCTCATAGCCGCAGGAACCATCATAGCGACGGTGAATGCGGATGCAGTTGCAGGCTTTAGACCAAGTAGGCTGTAAGATGCGTAACCAACAGTTCCAGCAAGAACAATGGAGGATATACCTGCACGGTAGCCAGAAGTTAGGTCAAGGTTTAGACCAACTTTGCTTAGAGCCTGTTGAGCCATACCAGGTAGGCTTGCAGACAATACAATACCAGTACCGACCGCAGCCAGTGTCTCGAATTGCATGATGTGCTTGCGAGTCCAGTTCATGATGTTCTTACCGTTTAGGGACTTGGAACGAACGGAGCGGCGGCGAGCAGTGCTCTTGCGGCGAGAAACAGACTTGCGGCGAGCAGTGCGGCGGCGCTTTGGTGACTTGCGGCGACGAGTTGTCTTGCGGCGAGTTGTGCGGCGGCGCTTTGGTGCTTTGCGGCGGCGAGTTGTCTTCCTGCGAGTTGTGCGGCGCTTTGGAGCCTTGCGTCGGCGTGTGGTACGGCGACGAGTGGTCCTGCGGCGTGCAGGTGACTTGCGTCGGCGTGTTGTCTTCCTGCGGGTTGTCTTACGACGTGCAGGTGACTTGCGGCGACGGGTTGTCTTTCTTCGGGTCGTCTTGCGACGTGCGGTGCTCTTGCGACGTGCCGGCGATTTGCGGCGTGTCGTCTTTCTTCGGGAAACCTTACGGCGTGCCATTTTATTCACTTTCCTTTTGGTGGTGGCTCGGCGCTTACCAGACTTTGGTCGTGGATTCACAATTACAAGTTCTTGAAGTGCCACGCCGGTTCACCTGGATGAGTCTCATCCCCATTCCATATATGAAGGTTGTATGGCCGAATACGATAGTATATGATACATATACGCAAAAATGGGGGTAAAGTATAGAACCGAACATTCATACCCACGATGGATATAGCCTCACATCATGAGTAATCGTCACGCAGTCCGGGCAAGAAAAGTCCCGGTCAGTGTGACCCTATCCCCGGAGGATTACGAGTTTCTTGAAATGCTGATTAACAGTAGGCGTTTTCACCACCGCACACATGCTATTAGTTATGCGATTATGCTACTTAGAACTGAATGGAATCGTCAGCAACAGTACCTAACGAATACTCCATCGCAACCTCGACCAGGGCCTGCGCCAACGAATCAAAACTCTGGCCAGCCCCCTCATTCATCTCAATGAGGACGCTTGGAACATCGAACAAAACATTAGCCACATTAGTAAGGTAATTTTCAAACCCTGCTTCTTGAACTACAACTTGATGCTCGCGTTCTTCTAACCTTTCAACAAGACGGGTTAGTAACTGCTCATCTGTAATCTCTGGCACATTGAACAAAACAATGTCTGCTTCGCCCCAATCCGCAAGTGAATATCCGTGACTGGTTTCTCCTGGAATGTCTGGAAATGAATGAATATCATAATGAACATGTGTTGTTTTGAGATTTGCGAGGAACTCCTGTACATAGAGGGAGTCTTTTGCATCCACGCGATTCAAGTCCATCATCGCTCTTGGCTGCATCCCCTCCATTGATTTGTAGGGGACATTTTCGTATTCAAGAACGCTTTCAAGTTTGTCAAGGAAAACTACTGCGCCTTCGTCTTGTCCTTCACCAGGACCCGCATGGGGCACAGTAATGAGTATCATCGGTGTAAGTGCAGCCGCTTCAAGGACTTAGGGCTACCGGTGTTTTTTGGTGGTTTGGAACCTATCGGGCGCTGCTTACTCCAAGTACCATCACCAGTAGTCGCATAATACCAATACTGATATTCTGGACTCATAAAGAATGGAACATGTGTTACATAGTGGTCAAGATTCCTGCTTTTCAGATATTCTGGCCGGTCGTCAATCTTGAACACTACTTTGTTTTCTGACTGACTCCACACAACTTCTGATAGTAACTGTAACCTCTGCGTCATACCTATCCCGATAATTCCCTTACCGGCACCTACTAACCATAATTGCTCGATGGCATCATTCGTTCCTTTCTTTACAAATGTCTGAATCTCATCTATTGCTACAACACGGCGTATTCGCTTGAACCCAGGCTTGTTAGATAATTGGAATACCTTGTTCATGACTTTATTCAGTGCCTCTATCCTTTCGTCTTTGCCAACCGGTGGATAATATACTATGGCCTTGGTTTTTGATAGTAATGCCGCATAGACTTCCATCGGAGTTTTACAGATTCTCCCGAGCCCCTTAATCTCGGACTTTGGGTCAATGAATAGTGTGTGTACCCCATCTTGCTGGAATTGTTCAAAGAGTTTAGTTACAAAGTAAGTCTTACCGCTTCGAGTCATACCCAATACGGCAGTATGGCGTTTCTTCATGTTGTCATAGAGACTACGAGGAAAAATATAACCACCCCAGACCGGCTATCGCAGTGCCGACAATCAGATGGTTCTGTTGAGCGGAAATAAAGGTCTTGGTGTAGTCTGGGAAGTTTTTTCTGAACTTATCTTGTAAGTTGTGCTGGTCGGAGTGACGCATCCAATCAACCGGATTCATGATGTCGGGGTTTGCAGCGTGGGTGTGTTCATGTCCAAGAGCATGCCCATACTCATGTGCGAGAAGTGTTAGGTTTGATTTAGCCCCCTCTCTTACTACTATTAATTTACCAACCGTGACACCCTGTGGGAAGTAGCCTTTGCCTGTCTTATTGTATAGTGTACGGGCTATGTCCATTGTGTACCATTCTTTGTGTCCCGCTTCAACTATTGTATTGACAAATGAGGCCCAGTCTTTATCAGATACAGTCGCTATCTGGACTCCATCTTTACCAGTAGTAAGAATGTTGAAAGATGGTAGCGTTTCGAGATTCATTTAATCACCACTCGAACATTTGGAGTATCTCGTCATCTTCCTCATCAACCCAGTCATGACGTGAGGGGTTAACAAGACTTCCCTGGAATTCGCTATCAAACTCGGTTAAAACCACTTTAGGATAGTATTCTATCTCCTCTCCTTCTGCGAACACCTTTCTATCCCACTCGGTGTTTAATTGCGGCTCTCCGTCACGAACGATGATTCTATGATAGTCGGGCGACCGCTGATACATGCTGCTTTGGAAGATTCCTCTTGTGTCAAAGATATAGATTCCATCACCACTAAAATCTCCGCCGGGCCGCACTATCCACTCAACGTGTTTCCTTACTGAGTCGAGATTGTTCAAGTTGGGCTGGGGTGGTGCAGGGTTCTTTCTCGACTTTGTTTTCTTCTTCATTTCTTCAATGAACTTAGCATAGACCTTCTGTGCGGCTTTAATTCCTGGAGTGGCGTTGGGGTGGAACCTTGCTCTTTGTTCCATAGCCATCGCTGCTTGAATCTTGTGTGCGTGGGTCTTACCGGAACGCTTGATGATGTTAACTGACTTAATGGCAGTAGCCCTATCTTTGAAACCTAATCCTTCGATAGTGTTCTCTTCTTTCTCATTCACATACAGGTCCGAATGTTCATCCATTGGTTGCCCTTTGTATTTTTGAGGAACTCTATGAGCGCCACCATGAGGGTTAGCCTTTACCAATTCAGCCCCGTATTTCTTACCCCACTTCTTGACTTTGCGCGTGAATTGCTTTTTCGGTATGATGTATAGGGTTTCAGCAAACGGAGAATCCCCTGCTAATACGAACTTGATGTATTTTCTATTCGGATATTTCTTCTTGAACTCTGGCAACTGTATCATAGCCGAAGCATACTTGAGGGTCTGTTCTTGTTTGCCTTCGGAGCCAAAGAACAGGGGATATTCTATTGAAGTATTGTTGGCTACCCAATCATCGAACTCTCGCTTCATGCTCTCATACGGGTATTCTTCAAATTCGTCGGGTATGTGTGGGTTTGTCTTAACTTTAGGATTCATAACTACGGGAACTTTCCCATACTTTCTCTTTTCAGTCATTCCTACCCACGGAACATCTGGGCACTTTGGCATTCGTTCAACACCGTGCTTTCTGGCCCAACGCCATGGGTCGTGTCCCCATACCCACAATCCAAGTAAGCGGCGAGACACTTTGTTCTGCGTTTTCTGTTTCTTAATCAGTGGACCCTTCCTATCTTCTGCATTATGATTGTAAGGGAATGCGCCGTGACGGGTATTGAAGCGAACCTGTCGCATACACCAATCCCAATCGGTTGTACCGTTCATGTAATCTTTAGATGGTCCGGTCCACTTATTGAGGGCAACCTCCCACTTCTCCTCAAGATGGCGTGGACCCTTGATGTAGTCCTTGGGACCACCAAGTCCAATCTTTTCACGCATCTTTAGGATTCTTCTGCCACTCACACGGCCACTGAATATCCCTTGTTCTTTGGCTTCTTGTGGAGATAAGCCAGCAGTCTTACCAAGTGGTGAATCAAGGAATGCTTTGAGTTCCTTGTTCTTCATATTGACAAGTTTAGCCCAGCGCTCGAAGTAAGAGAATAAGTCGGGGCCTTCTTTGGGATTCATAATTGGACGGTCCATCATGTATGGGGCAGAGGGTCGCTGCTGGAACCCGTACTTCTGATAAATCCTCACTAAGTCCTCGTTGGACACTTGGGCCACATTGGCATGGCTTCCCGGTGTTAGCCCCCAGCGATTCACCGTTGTCTCTGCGGCTTGGCCTCCCGGTTTTAGGTGCATCTCATAATTTGAATGGTCAGCAATTAATTTCTTCATCATAGAATCCATAATCCCTTGCCCACGGACACTACTATTAACCCACACAGTATCTATCATAAGATGGCCTGGTGTGGTCCCGAATTGTATGACGCCGACTACTTTGTCGCCTAATTTAGCAATAAGCACATCCTTTGTTTCACCATGTTTTACTCTTGTATTGAATTCTTCAAGAACTGTATTGTAGTATAGTGACACGCCAGCGGGGTTGAGACGGAGCAGTTCTTTCAACTCGGGACTTGCTTGTGAGTGAAGTCCACCTCGCATCGCTTGAGCAGGGGGGCGGGAGGTGGGGATGTTGACGTGGTCAGAATACAAAATAAACACGTCTTTTTCGACTTCATACTCCTTACCCTCTATCGGCCCCCAATAATTCTGTGCCGCGTCGATAATGTAATCTCTGCCAGATTCGGTATAAACTATCCACCCATGTCCAGGCCCTCGGAAATAGTATGCTTTACCATTCAACACACCTTCTTGGATGGCCCGCTCCAGCAAAAGTCCGCTCATCAAAGCGAGATGCCTACAAACTCCACCGTTCTCAATCATCTCATCAATGGTCCACACTTTGTTGAGCCACTCGCCTTTGACTTTTTCATACCAATCTGGAATACGGGGGAATCTTACCATGTTAACGTGGTCTTTGATGGCCATAAAGCCACGGCTCTGAGCGTCTTTTTTGAAGGGTAAATAAAGCGCTTGTACTTTAGGCGTGAATGCGAGAGAGATGATTTCACGCTGGCCATGTCGGCTTGATGAAATTGTGTTTGCGAATTGATGACCTGTGGGAGTTATTTTGGACCCTGCTTGTACGCTGCGCCTAATGTAATCTTCTGGACCACCATATGGTTCGAAAATGGGAGCATTCTGTTGAATCAAATCAGCGTGTCGTAACCACGGATATTTCTTAACCGCATCACCGGGGAAGAATGGGTCTGGTGGGTTCTCTGAAGGGAATGCTCTCTCTTGCCACTCATGCGATACCTTGTCTTTACTAATCGGACCTCCCTTAGCCCAAGTGTAACAAGACCTTGCTGAATGGCACTTGAAGTGGTGCATCCAACAATAACCTAACTCGCCGTCTTTATCTGAGGTCTTACCTGGCATACAGTCCTTCATTCTCGGACTAATGTCAAATGCTATACAATTACTACAATTGGATTTCTTAGCAACGGCTGGTGTAGTGTTCCATCTCTCAGCATATCGGACCCAGTAATCTTTGTCGCTCAAGTTTAGAGGGCCGTATTGAATATGTTCTGCCTTAACTGCGGCATCCCTGTTCTTGGTGTTTAATTCAAGGTCTTGTGTAGCCGGTGGACACGATGCTTTTTTCTTTCGCTTCTTCCGGGGATTATCATAAGTGATAAAGTCGTCAATGGAATACCTTTCTTCAATAACGCCTACTGCAAGTCCTTGGCCTATGTTGAGTGCGATTTGCATAATTCTCTCGGGAGTTGTTGGTTTAGTTAATGGGATTCTCTTTAGTTGATTTAAGAAGTGCAAGGGCTGGACTTTTCCGTCTTTGTCAAACTCTTTTGATTTGTCGGAGGGGTCAAAACCTTCTGTATCAAGTGGCAAAATCCAACTGACATTGAGTGGTTCTGTCCCATATCTTTCTTCAATCCATGGGATTTGTTGATTCCACCATTCTTTTCCATTTACTTCTTCTCCCGCTGCTTCTTTGCTTCTCACATCGTAAGCGTTGTCAATCATCCACTCAAAGTCCTTTTCAAGAGAGTTGGGTGGATTATCTTTGACTAAGCCTGCTTCGACTGCCAAGGAATAGTCGGGCATCTTCTTGTTTCCTTTCTTTACTGTATTACCTAAAGTGACGAATGAATATACTCTCCCAGTAGCCCACTGGTGCGGTGCAACACCTACACGATGACCTGTTGCCCAAGCCGCAAGTCCTTTGTCATACACCTTCTGCAAGATGCTTTTCTTAATCTTAGTAGCCTTAGCCACCTTGTCTATGAACTTACCTTTCTCTGGCAGCGGACCATACATCTCAATGAACTTCTTCTTGTATTTACTTGGCACAGTCTTGTAGCCTCTTGCCTTTGCCTTAATGTCAGATTTCCATTCCTCATACGCTTCTGGGTCATCTGCATCATACTTGTAGCCCTTGTCTATCTCTTTAGCAGCGATAGCCATTTCTTCACGGTTCAAACCCTTCAGATATTTCTTTGGTATCTTTCTCCCTTCGGGTGTTCTGCTTGGGTTAGCATTTATTCCACTTTGCCAGCCCCTATCATCAAGCCTTAACGGCGATTGTGGCGGCTGAATGTAAAGTATGTCCATGTCTGTTGAATCACCAGTCATATATGACCAGCGTATGCGGCCTTTCTCAACACCGGTTTGAGCATCAATTTCGACGGGGTCCCAAAACACGACTACTGAGGTGTTTTCCTTATCTGCATCCTTTCTTAGGGTTCTAATTATCTGCCCGCTTTCAAGTACCTCTGCCCAAAAAGAGTGAGCCTGTTCAAGAGTTCCTAACCAATTGCTTATTTTCCCAGGGTTGGCTATTGGAATGCCTCGTAGCAGTTGAGCAAAGTCTTCTTCGAAGCGGCCTTCGTGTATAACAGATGTTTGGTCAAAGTCCATAGTCTTGGCTTGCTCAATCATCGGCTTTGCCTTTCTAACTCTTGACTTGGCTTCCTCGTAAGTCATCCCACCACGTCGAAGAATCCTACGAAGTAACGACTTAGGGCTTACATCTGGCTTTAGGAAAATAGCGTGAGCATTAGGGAATGCTTCCTTGTATTTTCTCATTCCTCGCAAGTTAACGTCAACGATATTGTATTTGTAATTGAAGTCCGCAAACCTGCGCCCATAGTAATGACCGTTTCTCTGCTGAGTCCACTCAACAAACTCACCATCTTCTATCATGTCTAAGAACCGCTCTTTAGTTACAAAGTGCCTATCTATTCCCTTCCTTTCTTTTGGTCTCCGAGGACGGGAGGTTACTGTTAGTGGCTCACCGGCCCCTTCCAGATTTTTCTTCAGATAACGAACGAAAGTTGACTTACCTACCCCGCTTGGTCCACTAATTATGATTACATTTGCTTTCATTTTTCGTGGGTTTGTCTGAACATTTCCTTCCACTTCAGTATCTATTACTACATCGGGAATAGCACCTCTTAGTATCTCTCCAACATGCTCATAGATGATTTGAGCGACTTCCTTACCTGCATCTTTAGGTGCGTTTTTCCTGCTAAAACTAATTGTCAGATTACCCGTGCTGAAACCTAACTGTGCCTTAACTACACTATTTTCTGGAATCTTACCAGTGAGTAGTCCGAGGTTATCAGTATTGAATCGAAGATAGCCGCTCCCAACGGTGGCCATGAACTTCTTGCCCTTCTTACCATCTTCATCTTCGACATTCTCTTGAGAGTATGCTTCAAGTAATGCTTCTGCTAAACGTGGCGAAATAGGCGTTTCGTAACTGCCTCTCCAGCGAACCATTAATGGAACCGGCTTAGGATTCTTTCGTGGTTTGTTTAGGAAGGTTCTCAGTTTCTCAACATGTTGTCGCATCCACCAATCCTTGAACTGCTCAACATTCCCCGAGAAATCTCCAGCCTTACGATATTGCTCAGCGATAGAAGTGTACATGTAAGGGTGATGAGTAGCAATATCTGCTAACTGCATTATCACGGCTATACCATAGTAATCTCCGGTAAGCGTTTGGAAGAACCCTTCTGAGATACCTCTGCGCCCAATATCAGACTCAAACATCAACGACACTGCTTCTTCCATGGCATGAGGGACATCTAATTCATCTGCGATGAAATCATCCCACATGTTCTTGGCAGCCATTGAGTGATGTGGTCCACCATCCTTCTGCACCTTCTTCCCAGAGTCATGGTAAATACCGACAAGATATAACATGTCCAAGTAGGTCCAATTGTTGGCGAATACTGTGCTTAGGTAATCTCTGGTCTTGCCTCGTAACTCTTTGTCAAATCCAATGGGTTCTAATTTGTACAGACTCTGGGGTCTTGTCCTGGTGCTTGGGCCAAAATAATGCTTCATCCACCAATGAACATATGTTGTATGTGCAAATTCATCGCCACCATAGTGAACCCAGTCGTAATCAAGACCTTTCAAGTCATTGAGAACTCGATGGTCATATTTTTCTGGAATCACTGGCCCTGGATTGCCTCTCGCGTGGCGCATGGCTTCACGCATCAGTTGCGCTCGCTCTTTTCTCCGCTGCTCCGTTTCACGGATAGCCGCTTGTTGGCGTTCCGTACGTTCCTTTTCTGCTATTTCACGGTTCCGAGCGGACCGCTCTCGCAATTCGCGTTTCTCTTCTTCTTCTAATTGTACTCTCTGCCTTTCTTCTTCCCTCTCGCGAGCGCCCTCTCTGAGGGTGACTCGACCCCGCCAGGTATCAAGGAAACCGTATAGGTCGGCATGCGCCAAAATTCCGTCCTTGGCTTGTTCAGCGCTCAAAACGTTGTTCATAGCGTCCAAAAGGCTTCTTGGCATGTCCACCTCTTTATTCCTACCATCGACAAACTCTCCCCATGGACTATTCCCATCGCGTACCTTGTGGGCAATCATCCCGTATGCGTTATTGTTATGAGCAACAAAGTACATCGGAAGTTGGCCTTTGTTTTCATAAGACTTAGCATACTTCCACCCGGCAGTGCATATGGTTCTGCCTCCGTGCCGGAAGTGTTCGTCACGGTCAGTAATGTTGAGGTGAGAAACCAGTATGCAACTATACCGCCGGAGAGCCTTGTAATCATCCACTCGGATTATGGTCCAAGGTGGTGAATCATAGACTATTGTAGCAGCCTCGTCGGGATAAGGCGTAATTTCAGCACTGGGGTTATCGTAAATCTCAAATTCCGGTCGTACCACGAATTCCGGTCGCGGATAATCGCCAGATGGAGGATTAATTTTGACTCCTGGTAGTTTCATGAAGACTACATCTGGGCGCCCATATGTCGAATAGTCCCAATCGCTTGGTGCATAATCATCGCTCCACTTGTAGCGCCCCCATTCTTCAAAACCGAACTGAGCGTAATACTTTGGTAAGAATGGGTCGAATGCGTCAACTGAGACGGCGCCCCTCGAAATCGCATCCCTTACCGCTAAAGCGCCTCGCCCTGCTTCCCCAATGTTGAATAGATTCTGTAAGTCACCAGTGGGGTCAATTAGATAACCAGTTAAATTGTCTGTGGACAAATATGCCTTAGTATTGGTTTCACGAATGCGCTTGGCACTATGGGGGCTCAAAAACGGTTGACGCTTAGCATATTTCCTCGCAGATACGAATTCCTCTGGACTCACCTCTCGGAAAAGAGAAGGATTATTGATTGGCCCTGGATTGGCCAGGGCTTCCCCGAAAGGGTTGACCACATCCTCTGGCAAGTAATCGGGCTTCACAAATTGCTTGTAAGTGATACTCGCTATACCTTTGAATTTCTGATTAAACTTCTGCACCACTTTCTTTGTGACCTCGAAACAGTGGTCAACAGGGTCCAAATTATCTTTCTTTACTTCTTTCTCAGCCACATCAATCATAGCGTCAACATCGGCTACGAACCTTGCTTCATCCATGTCGAGATACTTCTGAAGTCGGTTATTCCTTACTTTGAACTTGAAGTAATCAATTCGGTCGCGCATTACAGTGTAGTGGTGCTTTATTCCCGGCTCGAATGATAAGTCTAAGTAAAACTGAATGTCGTCAGCCGAAGTCAAACTTGGTTCATCCTTGCTTGGGTGAGTGTGATAGAACGCGACCTCATTATCTGGGCGCTTACTAATTTTTATCTTAGGCATAATCAAAGATGCCCTGCGGTGGTATATTTTCCTGTCACGAGTAACCCACCCGTATGACTCTCCACTCCACGAAACAAACGACCAGAGTTGGTCAAGGAAATCTTTGTCGTTTAACCTACTGTATGAATACTTCTTGAATGACTTCTCGGGGTTGTCAGTAATCATATCTCGCATTTCATGCTTGAAGTCAATTGCAGCAGTTGGGTTGTGCCTAACAGTAGGGAACATTAGATGGCCCTTAGCGATAGTGACTCGCCCATTAGGATTAGAACGAACACTGGTAACTTCACTACATACTAATTCAACACATACCAATGAAGAACCTTTTTGATTCAACGGGATATGTTTAGGTTTGCCCACGAAGTGTTTCATAGCCTCACGCGCTTGCTTACGCTTGACATCTCCATCAAACATTACGAACCATGTATTGTTTTCAAGATTAATC
>MDSZ01146269.1_pt1 | contig 30128 bp, 23 predicted proteins | sample 811201 | NCBI WGS metagenome assembly MDSZ01 (sample SAMN05326647, study PRJNA326480) | marine metagenome | isolation source: seawater | place: Indian Ocean: North | collected 2010 | reverse complement strand
TGACTGGCATTATTAAAAATTCCAACTTTTGATTTATCTTTCGATGAATTAATAATAATTTCCTCTAAAGACATTTTAGACATTTCAGTATTTTTAATTAAATTATTTAGGTTTGTGATGTAAGTCTGGTGGTGTTTTCCATGATGAAGGTCCAGAGTTTCTTCAGACATTATTGGAGCTAAAGCTGTTTTTGAATAATCTAATTTTGGCAACTCAAATAACATTAATATATCATATAATGTTTAATAATTTTTTAAATGATTATTATGACGCTGATTAGTCTTAACTAGGTCGAAATTTCTCTCAAAGTTTGGGTTTGATGCATTTGAAAATGGCTTATAATAATATAAGTTAAAAGTTAGAGGCACCTAAATTAGAACGCCACTTAAATCAAAGTATGATAGAAAAAAAAATCGGCTGGAAATTTGATAACACCTACTCAAATCTCTCAGAAAATATGTTATCAAAGTTAAAACCAACACCAGTAAGAGACCCTAAGCTTATTATTTTTAATTATAATTTATGTAAAGAACTTGGATTAGATTTTTCAGAAATTTCCGATAAAGAAAAGGCAAATATCTTTTCGGGAAATCAAATTCCAAAAGGAACTGAAACATTTGCTCAAGCATATGCTGGTCATCAATTTGGTCAATTTACTGTTCTTGGAGATGGACGTGCATTGATTGTTGGGGAACACATTAACAAAAAAAATAAAAGGTTCGATATTCAATTTAAAGGATCTGGGAAAACACCATATTCAAGAAATGCAGACGGTAGAGCAGCTTTAGGTCCGATGCTTAGAGAATATATAATTAGTGAAGCCATGCACGCATTAGGAATAAAAACCTCTAGAAGTCTTGCTGTTGTAGAAACTGGTGAAAAGGTTATTAGAGAAAAAATTTTAAATGGTGCAGTGTTAACTAGAGTTGCTTCAAGCCACATAAGAGTAGGAACATTTCAATTTGCATTAATTTCAAAAAACAAAAGTGATTTAAATGATTTGCTTAATTATACTATTAATCGACACTTTCCACGTTTAAAAAGCAATAAAGAAAAAACTTTAGAACTTTTGAAAATAGTTCAAGAAAAACAAATTAATTTGATATGTGATTGGATGAGAGTTGGTTTTGTTCATGGTGTCATGAATACTGATAATATGACAATTTCGGGTGAAACTATAGATTACGGACCTTGTGCATTTATGGATCGGTTTGATCCGAATACTGTTTTTAGTTCAATAGATTTACACGGAAGATACTCTTATTTTAACCAACCAAACATCGCTCTTTGGAATTTAGAAAGATTTGCAGAAGCTTTGCTACCTCTTATTGATAAAGATCAAAAAAAATCAATTAGTTTAGTAAAGAAAATATTATCTAAATTTCCGAGCCAATATGAAAAGAATTGGGTTGAAATGATGAAAAATAAATTAGGTATCGTTGGTTATGATAAAAAAGATAAATTGTTAATTTCTGAATTATTGAAATGGATGCAAAAAAAAGGGGCTGACTATACAAATACCTTTTGTTATTTAATGGGTGAATTTGATGGCGAATATAAAATTTTTAGAGACAAGGATTTCTCTTCATGGAGAAAAAAATGGTCAGAACGTAGAAAATTAAATAATTCAAATTTAAAAGAAAGTTTGAACTTAATGAAAAAGTTTAATCCCTTAATTATTCCGAGAAATTATTATGTTGAAGATGCTTTAAATGAGGCGATAAATTACAATTTTTCAAAAATAAAAAATCTACTTGAAGTTTTAAGTTTTCCATACAAAAGAAATAAAAATACTAATTATTTTCAATTATATAATGGTAAAAAAAATGAAAAATATGTAACCTTTTGTGGTACATAAAATAAATAAATTATGAAAAAGGCTACTTACTTAATATCAGTTTTCCTATTTCTGATGTCATGTGTATCTCCAAAAGTTGTAAATGTTTACGGCCCAAATGACAGTGAGCTGTCATGTGAAGAGTTGAGTAACGAGATTGCAATCGCAAATAAATATGCAGATGAGGCACAAGAGGCAAAAAAAATTAACAAACCACACAACATAGGTGCGATATTACTATTCATTCCTGGTTATGGTATTTCAATGAAAAATATTGATGAGGCAACAAAAGCTGCTAATGAAAGATCTCTTCACTTAACAAAAATTAAGGAAAAAAAAAATTGCTAAATAACGTATTTATCAACCATATAAAATAATATGCCTGCTGCAATTCCAAGAAGAATCCAGTGATAATTATTTTTCATCATGCAACAAATTTATTGAGATTTGGTTTAAAATAATTTGGACCCTTCATAACTTTGCCCTTATCATTGTAAATAGGTTTACCGTTTTCATCTAACTTGCTCATATTTGAACTTTGTACTTCTTCAAAACATTTATCTAAATTGATTCCAAACGCATGACCGGCCCCATAAGTTACATACAGAATATCAGTTAAGGCATCTGCAACTTCTTTTATGTCTTTTTTGTCCATTGCAGCTTTGAGTTCGTCCAGCTCTTCCTTGATCAAATCATACCTTAAACTGGTGATTTTTTCGTTTGGAAATCCAGCCTTTTTTTTCACTTCTTGGCCGAATGTTTCCATAAATATTTTTACACTCTCAAAATTACTCATTTCTTGTCCTTTATAATTTATAATTGTTTAATTAAAGTGTATTATATCAATGAATCAATAATGAAATACAGAACAGAATTTGACAGTATTGGAAAAATTAAGGTTCCTGGTGATAAGTATTGGGGTGCATCTACTGAAAGATCAAACAAATATTTCAATATTGGAGATTTTTTAGTTAGACCATTAGTTATCCACTCCATTGCTATAATTAAAAAAGCAGCTGCAATCGTGAATGCTAAAAATAAAGATTTAGATAAACGGTTAAGTAAGTATATTATCAAGGCTGCTGATGAGGTAATAAAAGGAAAAATGGATAGTCATTTTCCCTTAAAAGTTTGGCAAACTGGTTCAGGAACTCAAACAAATATGAATGTTAATGAAGTGATTGCAAATAGAGCTATTCAATTAATGGGTGGAAAAATGGGTTCAAAAAAACCAATTCATCCAAATGATCATGTTAATAAATCTCAGTCTACTAATGACGTCTTTCCAACTGCTATGCATATAGCCATCGCAATAAAAACAAGAGAAAAACTTTTACCATCTTTAAAATTATTAGAGAGAGAATTGGCAAGAAAAACTAAAGAATTTAAAAGTATTGTGAAATTAGGTAGAACTCATTTGCAAGATGCTACCCCTTTGACACTAGGTCAAGAATTTTCAGGTTACCACACGCAATTGAAAAAATGTATTTCAAGAATAGAAAATGCATTAAAAGAAATTTACTATTTAGCTCAAGGCGGAACAGCTGTTGGAACAGGTTTAAACACCAAAAAAAACTTTGACAAAAAAATAATCAAAGAAATTAGTAAAATTACAAAATTTCCTTTTAAACCTTCTCCTAATAAGTTTGCAGCATTAGCAGCTCATGACGAAATAGTAAATTTTTCAGGTACTTTAAATACTACAGCTGTATGTTTAATGAAGATAGCAAATGATATAAGATTTTTAGGCTCAGGTCCTAGAGCAGGATATGGTGAATTAATATTACCATCTAATGAACCGGGATCGTCAATTATGCCTGGAAAAGTAAACCCAACTCAATCAGAAGCGGTTACAATGGTGTGTGTTAAAGTAATTGGTAATCATAATGGAATTACAATGGCAGGATCTCATGGGCATTTTGAATTAAATGTTTTCAAACCATTAATAATTCATAATATTTTACAATCTATTGAGATTATGAGTGACTCTGCAAAAACTTTTTCTATGTATTGTGTAAAAGGAATTAAGGCTGACAAAAAAAGGATTAAATATCTTCTAGATAATTCATTGATGCTAGTTACAGCTTTAGCACCTAAAATTGGTTACGATAAAGCTGCAAGTATTGCAAAAACTGCTTATAGGAACGGTACAACACTTAAACATGAGGTTATCAAAGCAGGCCTTATAAAAGAAAAAGAGTATAACAAAATAATGAATCCGCTGAAGATGACAAAACCAAAATAGTTAAGATATTTCTTCAATAAATTTTTTGATTTTCGATAGATTAAATATGTTTACAAAACTTTTATCAAAAAGAGTTCTTTGAAATGTTTCTTTAAAATATTTTAAATCTTCCTCTGAAGCTTCATAATTATTATTTAATTTTATATAATCAAAATTTATTCTTTTGTTTAAGATATTTACATTCCCATTTATATTTAAATTAAAATTTTCATTTTTATCTTTATTTTTATTTTTATTTTGATAATTAATATTAATTCTTTTTAATAATTTTTTTTTATCAAGAGAAATAATGGTACAATTAAAATATAAAATTGGGAACTCATCTAAAAGATTCACGTTACTTTCACAAAAAAAATCAGTTTTTGAAATTGAAAAATTTTTTTTAATTCCTAGTCGTCCGTAAGCTAGATGTGTTTTTAAATCTAAATTATCTATCAAACCTGAACTAAATTTTTGAGATTTATAGTCTATGTTATTTTGTCCGCTTAATCTTTTGATGAGATTTTTAAATTTTAAAAAATTATTGATATCTATTTTTTGAAAAATATCAGTATCAATATTTTTTATCTCTGTATTTAAATTTATTTTAGTAAAAGGCCTTAATTCTAAAACTCCGTCACTATCAAAAGATAATTTTTTATCTCTAAAATATAAATTATTGATTTTTACAAAATTATTATCAAACTTGAAATCTAATTTAAAATTTGATTTTAAGATTTTGCCTTTTAACTTTCCCTCAAATTTTGAGGCTTCGAATTTATTTAAAATCTTAAGGTTCGCAAATATGCCAGTATTTAAGAGTTTGAAATTTATATCTTTTAAATTTTCTTGTAACTTTAAATTAAATTTTGTACCAAAGACCTCACCTTCAACTAAATTTTTTTTATATCCGTAATTAGACCAATTTATTTTTTTTAGTATAACGACTTCATTCGTATTATCCTTAATTTTTAAATTCAAATCTTTAAAGAATATCTTTTTATTTGAATTTAATATATTTTTAGTAATAAATTTTATACTCTTTAAGTCAGTTTTGAGATTATTGTTTTCTAGTCTTATTTTTCTTGTCTGAAAATTTTTAAAATTATATATACTAAATAATTTAGGATAAACTATTAGCTTATTAATTTCTAGATTTGCATCTCTTAAGTATAAGTTGGCATTAACATTTTCTATTATATAGAACGGTGTAGGAAAAGAATAGAATTTTATTTTTTCAATCTGTTCGATTTTAAGACCGTAATTTTCTGATAAATGATTCTTTAAAGTTACCTCTTTTTTTGTGTAATCGAAAAATTGCGGAATGGTCAAAAACAGGACAATTGCGACAAAAAAAATTGCAAAAAGGTATCTAATAAAAAAAATGAATTTTAAAAATCTAGAAAATTTGTTGTGAATTAATTTGTAAATTTTATTTATCATTTTTTTTATTTTTGTAACTAGTATATAAATTTAAATTTGAACTTATGAATAGCATAGATAAATTAATTGAGAACCTTAACAAGGAGCAAAAAGAGGCAGTATTAAGTACCGAGGGACCAAATTTAATTGTTGCAGGAGCCGGATCAGGTAAAACAAGAGTTTTAACAACAAGATTAATTCATATTATTAATCAAAAAAAAGCTTTTCCAAATCAAATTTTGTGTGTGACCTTTACAAATAAGGCCGCAAAAGAAATGCAAAATAGAGTAATAAAACATATTAAAGGGAGTTCTAGTGCTGTTCCTTGGCTAGGAACATTTCATTCTATAAGTGTTAAATTTTTACGAAGACATGCTGAAGCTTTAGGCTATAAAAGTAATTTTACAATTCTTGATACAGACGATCAAAAAAAACTTATTAGAAATATTGTTAAAGCGGAAGACTTGGATGCTAAAAAGTTTTCTCCTCAGCTTATCATGTATCATATTGATCAATGGAAAAATAAAGGATTTTTACCAAATGATGTAAAATTAGAAAAATCAAACTCAACTTTTAAATCAATTTTAAAAGTTTACCAAATATATCAAAATAAAACTAAAGATTTGAACGCTTTTGATTTTGGAGATTTAATTTTATTTTGTGTAAAATTATTCGAAGAGCATGGTGACATAAAAAAGATATATAATAATAATTTTAAATATATTTTAGTGGATGAATTCCAAGATACTAATTTTATTCAAAATAAATGGCTTAATCTATTAGTAAACAATAATCAAAATATTTGCTGTGTAGGGGACGATGATCAATCAATTTACAGTTGGAGAGGAGCTGAAATAAAAAATTTTCTAACGTTTGATAAGATATATGAAAACTGCAAGGTATTTAAGTTAGAACAAAATTATAGATCAACTAAAAATATATTAGAAACTGCATCTAATTTAATTTCAAATAATTCAAATAGAGTAGGTAAAAAGTTATGGTCTTCAGCAAATGAAGGTGAGCTGGTAAAACTAAACTGTTATAGGACGGGTAAAGATGAGGCCCAGGGTATTAGTGACATTATCGAACAAAAAATTAAAAAAAAATATTCTTTGAATGAAGTTTCAATTTTAGTTAGAGCTATTTATCAAACTAGAGAATTTGAAGAAAGATTTTTACAGATTGGCATTGGTTATCGAGTTCTGGGCGGGATAAAGTTTTATGAAAGAGCAGAAATCAAAGATGCAGTTTCATATTTAAGAATTATAAATCAAAAATTTGATGATCTCGCTTTAGAAAGGGTACTGGGTTCACCAAAAAGAGGAATTGGAGAAAGCACTCTTAATCAAATTTATACATTTGGCAAAATTAACAAATTATGTCTAGAAGACTCAATACTAAAGATATTAGAAGAAGATAAATTCAAACCAAAAATTAAAGCTGCGCTAAATCAGTTAATTAGGATGATACAAAAATGGCGCAAGGACTCACTTAATATGAAACATTTTGATTTGTTAAAACTGGTTTTAGATGAGTCAGGATATTCGTCAATGCTAAAAAACAAAAAAGATTTAGAAAATGAAAATAGATTAGAAAATTTAAAGGAATTATTAAGAGCTATGCAAGATTATGACAGCTTACAAAGTTTTTTAGAGCATGTTGCTTTAGCTACATCGGTGGATCAAGAATGGCAAGGTGCAAAAGTAAATCTTATGACAATGCATGCTGCTAAAGGATTAGAATTTGATGTTGTGTTTCTTCCAGGGTGGGAAGAGGGTTTATTTCCTCATCAAAAATCTTTAGAAGAAAAAGGAGATTTTGCACTGGAGGAAGAACGAAGATTAGCTTACGTGGGTATAACAAGAGCAAAAAAAGAGGCGTATTTATCTTTTGCAATGAAAAGAGCATATCATGGAGATTGGATGGATGCATTACCTTCGAGATTTATCAGTGAGATACCAGACGGAAGTGTCGAAAAAAATGAAATAGGCATTACTGAAACAGAAGATTTTGAATTTAATCAAGATAACTCGGTTGAATTTGAGGGAGAATACAGAAGTCCAGGATGGGATAGATACAAAAAGAACAAGATACTCAAATGGAAAAAATAAATAAATTAAAGAAAATTTTGAAAAGAGAGCAAATTGATGGGTATTTAGTTCCAAAAAATGACGAGTTTTTTGAAGAGTATGTACCAGAATATAGAGACAGATTAAAATATATTTCTAATTTTTCAGGCTCGTTTGGTTTTGCTTTAATTTTAAGAGATAAAAATTATCTATTTGTCGATGGTAGATATACTCTGCAAGCAGCAGACCAAAGTGGAAAAAATTTCAGGATAATTACATTTTCCAAGAAAAAGAAAGGGAGTCTAAACAAATATAAAAAAAAATTAGTTGGATATGATCCAAAGTTATTCACTAGAAAATCTTTAAGATATTTTTTCGGAGAAGAAAATTACAGTTTTAAACCTTTAAATTACAACTTAATTGATAAAATTTGGATAAGAAAGAATTCTAAAAATAGAAAAAAATTTTATATCCTGCCAGAAAAATCTTTTGATAGCAGCTACAAAACAAAAATAGATAGATTAGTTTTAAATTTAAAAATTAAAAATGCAGACTTTCAATTTATAACTGCTAGCGAAAATAATGCCTGGTTGCTTAATATAAGAGGTGGTGACTCTAAATATTCTCCAATACCCCACAGCTACATTTTAATTGATAAAAATAAAAATATAAAATTTTTTTGTGATCTCAGGAAGATAACTCCTTCTTTAAAAAAATATTTTAAAAAAATTCAATTTATTGAAATAAATTCAGTGAAAGAAAACCTTGAAAAAATTTATAAAAAAAAATTTATTATTGATAAAAATACTTGTTCAATTTTTTTTGAAAACTTGATTTTACAAAATAATAAAGTATTAGATTTTCAAGACCCTATATATGACTTTAAAGCAATCAAAGGTAAAAAGGAAATAAGAAATATTAAACAGGCACACATCTACGATGGTGTTGCTTTAACAAAATATTTATTATGGCTTAAGAGAAACTTTGATAAAAAAAAACTTACTGAAATTAGTGCTTCTAATAAATTGCATGAGTTTAGAAAAAAAAATAATAGATTTAAATTTTTAAGCTTTCCAACAATTTCTGGGACTGGACCGAATGGAGCAATTATACACTATAAGGCTTCAAAAAAAACAAATAGAACATTAAAAAAAGGAGATATATATTTAGTTGACTCTGGTGGACAGTATGATTTTGGAACAACAGATGTAACCAGAACTATTTCTTTAAATAATTCAAATAAAAGAATTAAAAATATTTTTACAAGAGTTCTCAAGGGACATATCGCAGTTTCAAATTTTAAATTTAAAAAAGTAACAATTGGGTCAACAATAGACAATGAAGCAAGAAAATATCTTAAACAAATTGGTTTAAATTATTCACACGGCACTGGCCATGGTGTTGGTTACTTTCTAAATGTGCATGAAGGCCCACATGCTATTTCAAAAAATAATAAGATAAAGCTTCGAGAGGGAATGATTGTTTCTAACGAACCTGGATATTACGAAAAAAATAAATTTGGTATTCGAATTGAAAATCTTATTTACGTTAAAAGTGAGAAAAGTAAAAAATACTTTGAAAATTTTACAATGGCACCTATTGATAAAGATTTAATTGATCAATCGCTTTTAAACAAAAAAGAAAAAAAGTGGCTAAATGAATATCACTATAAAGTTTTTGAAACTCTTAAAAACTATATGAATAAAACTGAAATTTTAGAACTTAAAATGGCTTGCTCAACTATTTAAAATTTCATTCCATTCTTTTTCATTAATTATTTTAATTTTTAATGCTCTAGCTTGATCTACCTTTTTTTTTGTTGGCTTAGAATTGCCAACAATTAATATGTCTAATTTTTTTGACATAGACCCTAAAACTTTACCGCCATTATTTTCAGCTATTAGCTTTGCCTCTGACCTGCTCATATTCTGAAATCCTCCTGTAAACATAAGTTTTTTATTAGAAAACTTACCATCTTTATTTGTTTGAGAGTAATTTTTTATAATTAACTGATTGATCAAATTATAAGTTATTTTTGTATTTATTTTATTAGAAAAAAAATTCTCAATTGCGTCAGTTTGAGTTCCTCCAATACCATCTAATTCTACTAAATTTTTTAAAATAGATAATCTCTTTTTGTTATCAAATAATTTTGAGAATTCACTTATTGAAATAAAAAAAGAGGCAAGTATTTTTGCATTTTCTTGGCCGATATGTCTAATTCCAATAGAATATATAAATTTTTCTAAGGATATTGTTTTCGATTTTAAAATAGCTTTTTTCAAATTTTCTATTGATAAATTCCCCCAACCCTCTAAATCTTTTATTTTTTCATAATCAAGTTTAAAAATATCCGAAGGTTCATTAATAAAATTTAAATCACAAAATTGGTCTATAACTTTTTTCCCTAAGCCTTCGATGTTAAAAGCTTCTTTAGAAACAATATGTTTAAGTTTTTCTCTAGCAATATACTTGCACTCATATCCTTTTGTACACCTTCTTACTGCATCTTCTTTCTGAGTACTTTTACTAAATTCCTTTTTTGTGATTGATCCACATAAACATTTAGAAGGAAAAATAAATTTTTTACTATTATTTTCCCTTTTTGAAACAAAAACTGAAACAACTTGTGGAATTACATCTCCTGCTCTTTGAATCTGAATAGTGTCTCCAATTCTAATATCTTTTCTGATAATTTCATCCTCATTATGTAAAGTTGCATTTGAGACAACAACTCCACCAACTGTTACTGGTTCAACTTTTGCAACTGGAGTAATCGCTCCAGTGCGTCCTACTTGAATAGTGATATTCTTAATTTTAGTAACAGCTTTTTCAGCTGAAAACTTATAGGCAATAGCCCACCTAGGAGCGTTAGCAGTATTGCCTAATCTCTTTTGTAAGTTCAGATCATTTACTTTAAATACGAGTCCATCAATGTCATAGTCCAAAGAAGCTCTTTGATTATCAATTAATTGATGTTGGTATTCAATTTCATTTACTCCATTAATTATTTTAGATAATGGATTTATTGAAAAACCCCAACTACTAATCTTTTTTAAGAAGTTAGACTGAGTTTTAAAATCCATAGTCTCTATTGCGCCAAATCCGTAAGCAAAATATTTAAGTGGAATTTTCGATGTTTCTTTAGGATCTTTTTGCCTTAAAGAGCCGCCTGCTGCATTTCTTGGATTAGCGAAATTATCTTTAATTTCTTTAAAATCTTTTTTTCCTATAAATACTTCACATCTAATTTCTAATAAATTTGGTATTCCTTTCCCCTCAATTTTTTTTGGAATGCCTTTAATTGTCTTTAAGTTTTCTAAAATATCTTCACCAGTTGTTCCGTCACCTCTTGATAGACCCTTTTTTAATATACCTCTTTCGTAAACTAAAGTAGCTGAAATTCCGTCTATTTTTGGTTCGGAAAACAATTCAATACGTTTTTGGCCTACATTTAAAAAATTATTAATTTTTTTTAAAAAGTCTGTCATGTCACTTTTATCGAAAGCATTAGACAAAGATAACATTGGCCTTAAATGTTTGATCTTTTTAAATTTATTAGATGGGGGTGATCCAACTTGAGTATTTAGCTTTAACTTTAATAAAAAATTATAATCCTTTTCAAGATCTAAAACATCTTTTTTTAACTTATCATAATTTTCATCAGATATAATTGGATTATCTTGATTATGATAAAGATGATCATGCTTTTTTAATAATTTAATTTTTTTCTTGTATTTTGATAAGATTTTTTCTTTTTTTTTAAGTTCCATCTATTTAATCTTATTTAAAATTTTTGAAAAAAAACTATCATTTTTTTCATTTTTTTTTATTTTTTTCGAAATTGTATAATCCTTGTTAAGAATTTTATAAGATTGTTCGAACCATTCACTAGAGTTATAGTTATATCCTAAAATCTTTGCATATTCTTCTGCTTCTTCTGTTAATCCTAAATGATAATGAATTTCAACTAATCGATGAAGAGCTTCTTCAATAAAAATTGTTTTTTGATAATCTTTTACAATAATTTTTAATCTATTGATAGCAGGTATCCACTTTTGAGTGGTAATATAATGCTTTGCAATAAAAAGTTCTTTTGCGGCAAGTTGATTAAATATTAAATCATATTTAAACCTCAAATCAATTGCATAGTCAGTATTTGGATATTCTTTTAGAAAAAATTCAATTTTTTCTTTTGCATCTAAAAGTGGTTTTAAATCTTTTCTTTCATCCGAAATTTGCTCATAATGAACTATTGCTATTAAGTAATGAGCATAAACTACATTTTTATCTGCAGGATATTTCTTTAAATATCTCTGTAAATTTTCTAACGCCTCGGGATAAAAATTCATTCCATATAAAGCAAAACTTGCCATTATTGATGATTTGGCTGACAAATCAACAATTTCAAAATTTAATTCAGCTTCTGAAAATTTTTTTTCTGCATAAAAAAAATCACCATCCTCGAATGCTTTAAATCCCTCTTTGTATAAAATATAAGGGTCGGCATTATTTGGTGTTATTAATTCAACATTATCTTTCTTTGAACAGGATATTAAAAGTAATGATAAAGAAGATATTAAAATAATTTTATGAAACATAGCTTTAATATTATCAAATTTAAGCTTATTGGTAAATTTTAATAATATTACAGTGTAGCTGCCACTGAATTTTTGTTTAAAGTGTCATCTTGGGGTTTTTCTTCAGAAAAATTTTCTAAAGCCCAATTATTTTGATCCGAGAAAAATTTTACTAATAGTTTGTTTGTAAGTGCATGACCACCTTGAGAGGTTTTTACATATCCTAGTATTCTGTTTCCTGACAACATTAAATCACCTAAACAATCTAAGATTTTATGAAAAACAAATTCGTGTCTATTCCTTAATCCTTCTTCATTTAAAATACTATTCCCCTGAACTACTATTGCATTTTTTAAAGTCCCTCCTCTAGCCAAACCGAGACTTTTAATATGATCAATATCTTCGTATAAACAAAATGTTCTTGAATTGTAAATATTTGATAAATCGTCTTTGCTAAGTTTGAATTCTTTTCTTCTAGTTCTTATTAAAGGATTGCTATAAACAATTTCAAAATCTACAGCTAAATCATTTTCAAACGGTTCGATAGAGATATATTTCGAGCCTTCTTTAATTTCAACTTTTTTTAACACTTTAATAAACTTTCTAAATTCATTTTGTTTTTTTATTCCTACAGATCTTATTGCATCAACAAATTCTGCTGCTGAACCATCCATGATTGGAACTTCTGGAGCATCAATTTCGACTAAGGCATTATCAACCCCTTCGCCAAAAAAAGCTGCCATGAGATGTTCAACCGTAGAAACACTAACGTTTTTAGCATTTTTAATTTTGGTACATAAAATTGGTTCGCTTACATTTTTAAAATTTGCTCTGATAATATTATCTTGATTGAGATCAATTCTCTTAAAATTAATACCTGAATTAGCGGGTGCTGATTTTATAGTTATATTTACAGTCTCGCCGTTATGAAGTCCAATACCGCTCATTTTTACTTTATCAGCAATTGTGTGTTGGTGTATTTTTATCATCCGGTTTTTATACAAAATTGGATAGATTTTATTAAAACAAAAAATGTTTCAAAAAATAACATGTTACCGACCAAAAAAGTAATTGAATACCCTAGTAATTAAGGATTTTTTGGTTTGCACAACTGGTACAGCTTCTTTTTTCCAACCATAAAGTAATAAATTTACAATATTTTTAATTGAAGACTCTTCATCAAAATTATTAAGAATTAAAGGCTCAATATTCTTTTTAGACAAATAATTAAAAAAATATTTTTCTAGCAACTTGTCCTCAATCGCAATAAAAACTTTGACATTATTTTTGCTAATTTTATTTAAATTAATATTATTTAAATATAAAATTTCTAAAATTTCTTCTACTCTTGCATTAAGAACATCAAAAATTAATTTTTTTCTTATTTTTCTAAAACTCTCTTTTTCAAAAAAATTTTTTTCTAGTAAATCGTCATGATCAAAGTCTTTTGTTTCATTAGAATTTTTCTCAAGAAAATTTTTTATTATATTTTCATTTATTAAACAAATTTTTTTAATATCTCTATAAATAATTTCTGTACCGAAAGTAAGTTTCTCCGAAAACTTTAAAGATGAATTTTCAAAAAGGAAAGTCTCAGACTGGTTTTTATTAATTTCAATTTTTAAAAAAGTTTCGATATTTTCATTATTATTTATAAGTTGAGTACCCTCACAAAAGTCTTTTAGAATAATTTTATTTATATTTAAATTAATTTTACTAAACATATTCCTTATATTTTTTAATTCATTCAAATCAACTAAAATGAAAGATAGTTCATGTATATAAAAATTCCCAAATAAACCTATTGGTAGATTTTTATTTTCGTTCCCATCTAAAATACTTTTTGAATTAAAAATATGTAAAATAGTTTTTTCTTTTTCAGTTTGTGATAAAACATGTTTAAGTGAATTCAAAATATACGAGATATTTTCTTTCAAAACTTGAGACCCATTTAATCTCTTATAAGCTGATAAACTTACACAGGTTTGCTCTAAATTACCTATAATTAAAACAATATCTTTAAAAATAAAATCAACTTTACCTTCTATTTTTTCAATATTAAATTTAATTATTTTATTAGCTTCCTGAAAGTTCTGTAACTTATTCATTTTAATCTCATTATTTGGCAAAATAAATTTTTCAATTATTTTTAGATTATGATTCTCATCTAATTGAACTACGATAAATTTATAATTTAAATTATTTATTTCAACAAAAAGATGAGGCAAATTTATTTTCATTTCAAATTAATTTAAAATCAATTGATTTTTAATCCTATAATCAAAAATTTTGAATTTATCAAAATCATTTGTTTTTTTTAAATTCATATGTTTTTTTAAACTTGTTTTAAAATTTTTTATTGGTAGTTTAATGGTTGTTCCATCTATAAATAATATATCCCATCTTCCACCTTCAAAATAAAGATAAGATCTTATTTCACTTATAGGAAAATTCAAATTTTTAAGATCGTTATACAGATAAATAAATTTTTCTCCGTTTCCAATTATTTCTGGCAAATTATCGTAAACCTTAATTTTTTTAAAGTTTATTAATTTTCCTTTTTCTGTAATATAAAATTTTTCTTTTTTGTTAGTCACAACTGCAATGGGTTTTTGTTCTGAAATAGATATAATTATCTTATTTGGATAAATTTTTTTTATTTTAAAGCTTTCAACGAATGAATTATTGATCAATATTTCACTAATCTTTTTATCTTCTAAAAAAAATAAACTTGAGTCATATAAAAATGCTAATTTATTTTTGATTTCTGATTCAGAGACAATCGAGTTATTTTGAACTATAATTTCATTGATTTTAAATTTTGAGTAAGGGAAATAACTTATTTTTGGTTTGTAAGTACTTAAAAATATAAAAGCAAATATTAAGCCTATTACTGAAAATCTCATCTATTTAAACTTGCATTAATAAGAATTTTTTCTACTAAGTTTTCAAACGAAATTCCTTTGTGATTAGCTATTTCAGGAACTAACGATAAATTTGTCATACCTGGTTGAGTATTGAGCTCTAATAAATAAAACTTTTTTTTAAAAAATTTAAAATCAGCTCTTGTAACACCTTTACAATTAAGAGCTTTATGAGCTTTTTTTGCTATGCTCAAGACTTTTAAATAATCTTTTTTTTGTAAATTAGCGGGCATTAAATGAACTGTTTTAGCCTTCTTAGTATATTTTGCTTTGTAATCATAAAATTTCCTTTTTGGAATTAATTCAATTGCGCCAAGAGGTGAATTATTAAGAACTGCAACTTGTATTTCTTGTCCACCGATGTAAGGTTCATAAATTAGCTCAAAATAGTCTTTTAAAAGAGTTTTAGAAGCTTTACTCAAGTCAATAAAATTTTTACAAATCTTTACCCCAATACTTGAGCCCTCATTAACTGGTTTAATTACTATTGGAAATTTTATTTTTGAAAGGAGAATTTTTTTTTTTAACATTTTGTTAGAATAATTTTTTTGATTTAAAACAAAATAAAGAGGTGTCAAAATCTTATTTTTCTTAAAAATTTCTTTGGAAATAACTTTATTCATTGAATTATATGAGCTAATCACACCAGAATGAGTATAAGGTATTCTTAAATACTCAAAAAAACTTTGTGCTACTCCATCTTCTCCATACTTGCCATGAAGAGCATTAAATATAATATCAACTCTTTTTTTATCAATTAAATTTAAAGGTTTTTTTTTTGGATCAAATTTAAAAACTTGATATCCCTTTTTTTTTAAAGCTGTTACACAAGCTGCTCCACTATCAAGACTTACTGCTCTTTCTTTAGAAATACCACCTAAAACTACTAATACTTTTTTTTTACTCATTGCCAATAATTTTTATTTCAAGCTCTAAATTTATACCAGTTTTGTTAAGAACCTGCTCTTTTACTTTATTAATGAGATTTTCTATATCAGCTGATTTTGCACTTCCATTATTAACAAAAAAATTGCAGTGTTGTTCTGAAATACTAGCATCTCCAACGCTAAATTTTTCACAACCTGCATCTTTTATAATTTGCCATGCTTTTTTTTCTTTTGTATTTTTAAATGTACTTCCGCATGTTTTAACTCGGCTAGGTTGTGTATTTTTTTTTTTCTCGATTAATTCTAATTGTTTTTTTTTCACTAAAGATGATAAGGTTTTTTTTCCTTTTAAAATTGCAGATAATATGACGTAATTTTTTGGTAAATTTGTACCTCTATAATGAAATTTAATATTATCTTTAAAGATTTTTTGCGTAGTTCCTCTTTCATCAAGCACTTTAATTGACTCTAATGCTTCAGAGATTTCATATCCATAGCAACCGCTATTCATTGTTATAGCTCCTCCTATTGAACCAGGAATACAAGATAAAAATTCTAAACCGCCGATCATATTCTGAGTTGCAAAATCAGAAACTTTTTTATCTAAAATACCGGCACCAACCTCTATCTTATCTTCTTCAATCAATTTTATTGATGCAAATTTAGAGCCCAACTTGATCACTGATCCTCGAATTCCTCTATCTCTTATTAATGTGTTTGATCCAGCTCCTAAAATATGAAAATTAATTTGTAAATTATGAATTGTTTTAATAAATTGAATTAATTGTACCTCGTTTTCGGGCTTAAAAAAAATATCTGCATTTCCACCCAAATTAAACCAATTATATTTTGCAAGATTTTCATTAACTAACACGTTATTTCCAAATTTTTCTTCTAAAATAGATTTTTCTTTGATCATAAATTATATTCCAAGTTCCTCATCCATTGAGTTATAGAACCAGCGCCCATCCCTATCACTATTTCATCACTTATTAAATTTTTTTTAAAAAAATTTGCTAATTGTATTTGATCATTTACTAAAACTACTTGCGTTTTTGAATTTTGAGCAATTAAACTAGCAAAATTTTCTAAACTAAACTTTGAAATTTTCTTTTCTCCAGCAGCATAAATTGGACAAATTAACACTAAATCAGATTTTACAAATGACTTAGAAAATTCTTGTTTTAAAGATATAATTCTAGAATATCTATGTGGTTCAAAAATACTAATTATTTTCCTATTTTTATATACTTTTCTAACACCTTCTAAAACTGATGAGATCTCAGTTGGATGATGTGCATAATCGTCAAAGAATTCATTTTTATTTTTTTGAAATATTTTTGTCATTCTTCTTTCAACACCCGTGAAACTTTTAAGAGCTTTTTTAATAACTTTTATCTTTACACCAAGATTCAAACAAACAGAAATTGCTGCACTAGCATTTAAAACATTGTGTTCACCAATAAGATTTAATTTGATATTTTTTATTTTAGTTTTTTTTCTTTTAAGACCTAAATAAGTTAAGTCGAAGGAGGAAAATTTTATTGTTTGTTTTATATTAGTAATTTTATAATCAGCATTTTTATTTGTTCCGTAAAATAGGATATTTTTATTTTTTATTTTAGGTAAAATTTTTTTAATATTTTTATTATCTAAACAAATAATAGATTTTCCAGTTGATGGGGTCTTATTTATAAATTGAAGAAATGCTTTTTCTAAGTTTTTATAAGTTTTGTAATAATCAATATGTTCAAAATCTAAATTTGTTACAATGGAATAGTTAATTGGTAACTTTAAAAAACTTCCGTCAGACTCATCTGCTTCTAGAATTGCCCAATCTCCCTTACCAAGTTTAGCGTTGCTTTTGAAAGAGTTGATAACTCCACCGTTAATAATTGTTGGATCTAGTTTTTGATCTGACAGAATTTTTGCAACTAAAGATGTTGTAGTAGTTTTTCCGTGAGATCCTGTAATAATAATATTTTTTTTTAATGATACAACATCGGCTAATACTTCAGCTCTAGAGTAAATAGGCAGCCTCTTTTTTTTTGCATAAATTAGTTCAATATTATTATTTTTAATTGCAGAAGATTTAACAATAATTGTAGCATTTTTAATATTTTTCTTTGAATGACTAATGAAAACTTTTATTCCCGCCTTAAGACAGTTTGAAGTACTTTTATTTTTATTTTGATCACTTCCTTGTATTTTAAAGCCCATATTTTTCATCACCTGGGCCAGTCCACTCATCCCTATCCCACCAATTCCAATAAAGTGAATAATTTCTTTTTGTCCAACTCTAATATTTTTCATCAGCCAAATTATTAATTTCCCTGTCTATATTTTCGTAAACAGATTTGTCAGAATGTTTTATTTGTTTATCTTTTATCTTATTTAATAATTGCTTGTCATCATTTATAATTTTAATCAAATTAATTAATTTTTCTTTTAAAAATTTTTCCTCAATTAAGAAGCTATAACCTTTTTTTTCGTAATAAATAGCATTTTTTAATTGATGATTATCTGCAGAAGAGGGCAATGGTATCGAAATAAAAGGTATTTGAGCGTTAAGCAATTCTGCTAACATTGAGGAGCCAGATCGAGTGATTGCAAAATCAATTTTATCAAAATATTTAAATATATTATTTTCAAAATTAAATAGATGGAAATCTATTCTTTTTTTTTTGTAAAAATCTTCTAAAAAATCATTTTGATGAGGCAAGCATTGCTGGTAAATCTTTAAAGCAATTTTTTTACTACTACATTCGCTAAAAATGTGCGGTAATTTTTCACCGAAAACTTTTGCTGCTTGACTTCCGCCAAGAATTAAAATTTTCAACTTTTCATCAGAATTTTCTTTTTTTTGGTTGGTCTTGAAGTTAAAAACTTCTTTCCTAAGTATATTGCCAACAATACATATCTTATACCTAAATTTTTCTTCTACCCCCTCTAGTTCAGAATTAGATACTAACAACTTTGAAGCAAATGGAAGTAAGTATTTATTTGATTTTCCCAAATATAAATTATTTTCATAAATTATAATAGGGACTTTAACTATCCAAGATGCAATACAAAATGCAAAAGAAGAGTACCCGCCCATTCCTATAACTAAATTTGGTCGACTTTTAATAAGAAAGATTAAGGATTTAAAAAAGGAAAAAATTATTACCAAAAATGAGAATAATGTTTTAAAGATATTTTTTTTGAAAACACTTGTTGAGATTATTTGATTTACTTTAATCTCTTTTGAATTTTCAAGATATTTGAGACCTCTTTTATCTGAGATAATTTCAACATTAATTTTTTTTTCAACTAAATGTTTTGCAAGACAATAAGCTGGAATTACATGTCCACCTGTGCCACCTGTTGCAATTATTATTTTATTTATCTTTTTATTCATTTGTTTCAATTTTTATTTTTGTAAAATTTAGAATCATACCTGCTAATACAGCGCTTCCTATTAGCGATGATCCTCCGTAACTTAAAAAAGGCAATGTCATTCCTGTAGTAGGTAATAAATTGGTGTTAACTCCTATGTGTATAAATGTTTGGAAAATCATAAATGAAGCTAGTCCACATAACGAAAATTTTAAAAATTCATCATCAGTAGAAACACTATTTTTGATCATTCTAAAAGCTATATATAAAAAGATACATATTATGAAAATTGATGCTACAGATCCATACTCCTCAGAAATTATAGCAATTATATAGTCGGTATGAGCTTCTGGCACAGAGTCCTTTAAAATACCCTCACCCATTCCTTGACCTTTAAGTCCACCTTGTTTTATAGCCTCCAACGCTTTTGATGACTGAAAACTATCTCCTTTCGATGGATCAAAAAAGGTAATTAATCTATTAATAATGTATCCGAATTTTTCTGGTAGTAAAAATAAAAGTCCGCCAATAAATGCCACAAAAATTGCAAAGAAAGAAAATATGTAAAAAATACTTACTCCTGAAACAAACACTGTAGCTATCCAGGCTCCAATTATTAATATCGTTTGTCCTAAATCTGGTTGATCTATTAAAAGAATAATGACTGAAATAAGAAGGCAAAAACTAAACAGATATTTTATATTTGAATTTTGAAAATTGTGTAATGTTAAAATTTTTACGATCGTTAAAATAAAAAAAGGTTTTAAAATTTCTATTGGTTGTAATCTAAAAAAGTAAAGATCTAACCATCGCTTGGCTCCTTTTACTTCAATACCGATTATTGGTACCAATATTAACAATAAAAAAAATAAAATATAAGCTGGTATTATAATTTTTTTTAGAAAATACGTATCCAAAAAAGAGATGAGAAACATAATAAATATAGCAACGGTAGCAAAAACTAGATGTTTAGAGAAAAAGAAGTAGTTGTCTTTATTTAACCTCTCTCCAGCCAAAGAGGAGGTGGATGAAAATGAAAAAAAAATACCTAAAAAAAATAAAATTATAAAACATATTAAAATATTTTTATCAATATTTCGCCAATAATCATTATGTTTAAATTTAAATATATTTTTTTGCATACATCTTAACTAACTTTTTAAATTCATCTCCTCTTTTCTCGAAATTTTTATATTGATCAAATGAAGCTGCTGCAGGGCTGAGTAAGACTGTGCTTTTATTATTTTTTACATATTTTAATTCTGTAAAGATTTTAGCAAGTGATTTTTTGAGAGTTTTAGTTACCGAAAATTTTATCTGATTTTTCAATTGTTTAATAAAAAAATTTGTATTTTTACCAATTATATAGGTTTTTTTAATATTCTTTTTCAAATTTTTTAAGATTATTGAGTCATTATACTTAGGTAAACCTCCAAGAATCCAATAAATATTTTTATTACTAGACAAGGCGTATTTTGTTGCTTGAAAACTTGTAGCTTTAGAGTCGTTAATAAAAACTATATTTCTTTTCTTAAAAAAAGTTTCATTCCTATGACTAAGTCCAGAAAAACTATTTAATGCTTTTATAAAAGAATTTTTTTTAATATTTAATAGTTTCGCAAGAGTATAAACAAAATACATATTTTCATTATTTGACTCTGACTTTAAATAATCATTTTTAATTTTAAATTTTAATTTCTGATATGAATTTTTCCTAAGATTAATATATCTAGATTTATATTTTCTCTTTTTAAATTTATTTTGAAAATTATTGTTCATTAAGGCAAAATCTTCTCTTTTCTGTAAATTAAATATCTTAAACTTAGAATCAGTATAATTTTTCATAGATCCATGCCAATCTAAATGATCATTTGTTATGTTTAGTAAAAGTGCATAATTCGGTTTTATAAATTTAGAGTGTGAAAGCTGAAAAGATGATGCCTCAATTATAAAAAAACAACCTTTTTTAATTTTTTGATTTAATACTGGTGTTCCTATATTGCCTCCTAAAACTGCATTGAAATTATTTTTTTTTAGTAAATGATGAATAATTTTACAAGTTGTTGATTTACCGTTGGTTCCCGTAACTACGATAGATTTGAATTTTTCATTTCTTAAAAATAATAAATCAATATCAGTAATTATCTTATTTTTAAAGTTGCTTAGTTTTATTTTATTTTCATTTTTTTTTAAACTTACTCCAGGGCTTAATACTATATAATCTACTTTGTTTAAAACAAATTTTAATTTTGAAATTTTTTTAATTTGGAATTTTTTTCTTAATTTAAAATTGTCATCCCAAGTATAAAGATTTTTTATCTTTTTTTTTTTTAAATATTTAAGAACTGAAATTCCTGTTGAACCTAATCCATAAATTAAATAAGAATAACTTTTAAAATCTTTTTGTTTAAACATTTACTAACGTAGTTTCAATGTTGCTAAGCCTACCAATGCAAGTATTATTGCAATTATCCAAAATCTAATTACAATTGTAGACTCTGCCCAACCTTTTTGCTCAAAATGATGGTGGATTGGAGCCATCTTAAATATTCTTTTGCCTGTTAACTTAAAAGAAACGACTTGAATGATTACTGAAACAGTTTCTAAAACAAATAAACCTCCAATAATTGCTAAAACTATTTCATGTTTTACTATTATCGCTACTGCTGCCAAAGAACCTCCTAAAGATAAAGATCCAGTATCTCCCATAAAGATTTTTGCCGGCGGCGCGTTATACCATAGAAAACCAAGACAAGAACCAACTATGGATCCGCAAAATATAGATATCTCACCAACATCAGGTATGTATTGTAATTGAAGGTATTCAGAAAAGATCACATTACCTACAACATATGAAATTAGAGTAAAAGATAAAGCTACCAACATTACTGGGACAGTTGCTAATCCATCTAAACCATCAGTTAAATTTACCGCGTTAGATGAGCCAATTATAACAAATAAAGCAAAAGGAATAAAAAAGAGTCCCATTTGCCAAATTAAATTTTTGAAAAAAGGGAAGTAAAGATTATATAGATATTCGTGATTGGAAAATTTAATTAAAATTATGATTGTAAAAAGACTTATAACCAATTGTCCAAAAAATTTTAATTTTGAGTTAAGTCCTCTCGAATTTTTAAACTTTATTTTTAATAAATCATCAATAAAGCCAAGCAAACCTAATCCTAATGAAACAAATATAAGTGACCAAATATAAATATTTTTCAAATCAGCCCATAATAAAGTGCTAGTGAGTATTCCTATTATTATTATTACGCCACCCATGGTAGGTGTGCCTGTTTTTTTAATAATATGGTCAATAGGTCCATCTTGTCGAATAGGGCCAGAAATCATATTAGCAGAAAAAATTTTTATTAATGGGCCTCCAATAATAAATACAATTATTAAAGAGGTAACTACTGATAAACCCGTTCTAAATGTTAAATATCTAAAAACATTTAAAAATGAATATTGATCAACTAAAGAAGTCAGAAAGCTAAATAACATAAGTTCCTTTTATCATTGATTTACTAATTGAGTTTAATCCAGTAGCATTTGAGCCTTTTATCATCAAATAATCATAATTAGTGATAAAATTTTTCAAAATAATGTCTATATCTTCGTTATGTTGTAAAATATTTCCTTGTTTATTTTTTTTCAAATTTTTAAAGGTAAAAAGAGTTTTTTCTCCTTTAACAAATACTTTATCTATATCTGAACTGTTAATAACTTTTGATAATTTTATGTGATAATGCTCTGAATTTTTCCCTAATTCAAGCATATCACCTAGTAATAGGTATTTTTTGTATTTTCCTTTTTTTATTTCAGAAAATCTATTGATAGCATTTTTTACTGAAAAAGGACTTGCGTTATAACTGTCATCAATTAAAAAAAAGTGCTTTTTATATCTTTCAATTTTGTACATTTTTCCTCTTCCCTCAGGAATTTGAATATCCTTATATATTTTAAGAAATTTTTTTAAATTAAGACCTAATTCAATTATAACAGCAATAGAAGAAAGTACATTGTAAACATCAATATTTTTAATTTGAATATCAAATATAGAATTTTTTACTTTTACTTTTGTAAATTTAATTCCATTTTTCTCTTTAATACTAATTAAAGAAATATCCGATTTTCTATTTTTTCCAAAAGAAATAACTTTTAATTTTTTATATCGGGCTTTTTTATTTAAAAAATAAAAAAACTTGTCATCTCGATTTAAAATTACAGTCCCTCCTTTAGAAATATTGTTTATTATTTCACTTTTAGCTTCTGCAATACCTTTTTTATTTTTAAAATTTTCCAGATGAGCTTCACCTATATTGGTAATTATTCCAATATGAGGTTTTATCATTCTAGATAATTTGTTTATCTCTCCTAATTTACTCATTCCAACTTCAAAAATACCAAATTGATGGCCTAAGTTAAGATTAGATAAGCTCGTTGGTACGCCATAATGGTTATTAAAAGATTTTGGTGAAGCGTATGTATTATAATATTTACTTAAAAGTTGATTTAAAACATTTTTTAAGGTGGTTTTTCCTACGCTACCAGTAATAGCTATAATCTTAGCTTGTGACTGATCTCTTTTAATTTTTGCAAATCTATTAAGAAAATTTATCGTATCTTTAACTTTAATCAATTTTTTGATATTTTTATTACTCTTATTTGATGTTACTATATAACTAGCACCTTTATTTAAAGCTTTTAAATTAAATTTATTTCCGTCATGCTTTTTACCTTTGATAGCAACAAATAGATTATTTTTTTTAATGTCCCTATCGTCAATTGCAAGGCCACTAACATCTTTAAAAAATTTATTATTTTTTGTAATTTGATTTAAAATATTTGAATGAGAAGCGTATATCTTATGTTTAATACTTTTTTTTTTATTATTTAATTTAATTTTCTTTATTATTTGTTTATCTGATATCTTAATAGTTTTTTTTCCAAAATCTTGAATATTTTCATGACCTTTTCCCGCTACTAAAATAATTTCATTAGGCGATGCATTTTCTATTGCCTTTTTAATGGCTTTAAATCTATTTCCAATCTCAAAATAATTTTTACTACCTCTTAAATTAGAAATGATTTCTTCTCTAATTTTTTTTGGATTTTCATTTCTGGGATTATCATCTGTTACATAAATTTGTTTACAATTATTTTTTGCAACTTTTGCCATTAAGGGTCTTTTTTTAAAATCTCTTTCACCTCCACAACCAAAGACTAAAGAAATATTGCTGTGATAAATTTTCTTTATTGATTTTAGTGCCTGCTGCAAAGCGTCTGGAGTATGAGCATAATCAATGAATACTTTAACATTATTAGGAAAATTTTTTACAAATTCAAGTCTACCATTCACATGCAATATTTTTGGAATTGCAAGATTAATTTTTTTTTTACTTAATCCACATAAGCGAGCAGCTGTAATGGCCATTAATAAATTTTTATATTGAAATGATTTAATAAAATAATCTGACAACTGTTTTAAAATAAGATCTTCCTTATTGATATCAATTAGTCTTAATTTCTTTTTTTTTGAAATTTTTTTTAAAATCGAAAATTCCTTGAGTTTTCCATCAGTAATTACGAAACTTTTTTTAGGGAGAAGAGCTTTAAATAAAACCATTTTAGACTCCAAATAAGCTCTCATAGTCTTATGGTAATCAAGGTGATCCTGACTCAAGTTAGTAAAAATTCCTGCTTTAAAATTCAAATTATTCAATCTGTTTTGATCTAAACCATGACTTGAGGCTTCTATTATGACATTTTCAATCTTGTTTTTTTTTAATATTTCAAGATTTTTATGTAGTGTAATCACATCAGGAGATGTCAATTTAGTATTTAAAGTTTTTTTATCTAGCTTAATGCCTAAAGTACCAATAGACGCAACATGTATATTATTTAATTTTAATATTTGATAAAAAAAATCAGCAACAGAAGTCTTACCATTCGTACCCGTTACCGCAATTATATTTCTAGGTTTAGAGTTAAAAAATTTTGAACAGATTAGACTCAAACTTTTTCTTACATTTCCAACTTTAATATGAATAGCTTTTTTTTCATTTTTCTTGTAGTCTTTAGAAGAAATTATAACACTTGCTCCATTTTTAATTGCTTCATTAATAAAATTTTCACCGTTAAGATTATTTCCTTTAATTGCAAAAAAAATATAACCTTTTTTGACATCCTTACTATTAGAAGCTAAGCCTTTAATATTTAGTCCTTCAAGATTATAAGGGATTTTTTCAATTAAGTTTTTCAGCAACATATGTGTTGTAAAACTCTTTGTTATTTATGGCTAAAATAGGTCCAATTTTTTTTATAATTTTGCCAGCGACATAAACAGAGTTCCAACCCGCCTCATTTCTATTTACTTTAGTTTTTACTCCTCGATAATTGTAGACTAAATCTGGTGCAGGCTTAGGATTTTCTAACATTACCAATAAAGCGTATTTAGGAGCCTCTGTTGGAAAAATTGATATAAAGGTGTTAATATTTTTTTTCTTATTTTGATAACTCTCTGATGTTCCTGTTTTACCTCCAACACTATATCCATATATATCAGCTAAACTAGCTGTTCCATAATCTGAAGAAACAACTTTACGTAAAATTTTATTGATTTCTTTGCTTGTATTAGATGAAATAATTTTTTCATTTTTGGGATAATTTTCTTTTTTCAAAATCGTTGGTTTGATTAAATTCCCTCCATTAACTAAACTTGAATAAGTTGCTACAGCTTGTAATGGAGTAATTGATACACCATGCCCAAAGGATACGGTCTCTAATTTACACTTATTGTTCCATTTTAAAGGTAAAGGTATACCTTTTTCCTCAATTTCAAGATCTGATTCTTTAAGTAAATTTGTTCTTTCAAAAAATTCTATATAAACTTTCTTACCAATTTTTTTAGCTAGTTTAACTGAGCCTACATTTGAAGATCTAATTAAAATATCTTCGACAGTTAAATCTTTTGGAAATTCTTTTATATCAGATATTTTATGTAAAGAGGAACATTTAATTGACCTGGGAATATCTTCAATGATCGTATTTGAGGATACTAAATTGTTTTCGATAGCTAAAGCGATAGTAAAAGTTTTAAAAATAGATCCAAGTTCATATACTCCTTTAGTAATTTTATTCATATAATTTTTGTCTGTAATCTTTTCTCTTAAATTGATATTGTAATTTGGAAGCGAAACTAAAGATATAACTTCACCAGTATTTACATCCATTAGTAAGGAAGCTCCACCTTTAGAATTAAAAGTCTTTAACGCTTGATTTAATTCTTGATCTATAATGAATTGAATATTAGTGTCTAATGTAAGTTCTAATGGTTTCTCAAGATCAGTTTTTATTTTTAATTCTCTATCAAAATATTTTTCTACCCCAGAGATGCCATAGTTATCATAATCAACTTGACCTAAAATATGACTGTATAGATTTGCATGAGTATATATTCTAGATTGAAAAGGTTCAAAAATTATTGCTTTTTCTCCTAATGACCAAAGTTTCTCTTTATCTCTCTGATTTAAGTTCCTTTTAAGATAAAAATACTTTCCTTTATTGATTTTTTGTTGAATGAGATCACTAGATAATTCTGGAAAATTCAGCCTTATTTTAAGTAAAAAATTATCTTTATTTTTTATCAATGTGGGATTTATGGCTGCATGAAATGATTTTACATTTCTAGATAAGATCTCTCCGTTTCTGTCTGAAATATCTCTTCTAAGATTTGTGAAAAATGATGCATTGCTTTTATAATTAAAAATCTCAGGACTTTTAAAAGAAACTAAAATTATCTTTATTGAAAAAATAGATATTAATGAGAAGAAAAAGAAAAAAAGGATATAAATTCTATCTTGAGAAATATTGGAATTTTTTATTTTTTTTGTTTTTTGATTTGTCTCTATATAATCCTCAAAGTAGAAACTTTTTTGATTTAAATTTAAATCCTTTTTTTTAATTTTGCTTTTCATTTTCAAAATTATTAATAGTTGATATTTTCCTTTGATTATTGATAAAATGTTCAAGTGTTAAATAAATTCTTGAAGAGTCTAGAGGGGTATATTCAATCCACCCGAAGCTTTTTATTTTATTTGATAAATAATTTGGTGAAGAGAGATAAAAAAAATCTAATTGTGTTTCATTTAGATCTTTTTTTAAAACCGATATTTTTCTATTTTCATTATAAATTTTTTTTTCGATAATTCTTGTTTGATTTTTAATAAAAGATGTAAAGCTTAGTAAAATTAAAAACATAATAATTGAAGTAAATAATTTAATTTTTTTCATTTAATTTTCCAAATCTAAATATTTTTTAAATTTCGTAAGTAAATCACTTGGGAAAATAAATTTATTAGAATTTCTAATTGCAAATCTAAGTTTAGCAGATCTTGAAGGAGGATTTTGTTCAACTTCTCGTTTAGAGGGTTTGTATGTTTGATTTTTATAATTATGAAATAATAATGTACTTTTATCTCGTTGATCAGGTAAATATCTAGAGGGATTTGAACGGTTAGATGAAAAATTACTAAAAAAATATTTTATAATTTTATCCTCTATTGAATGAAAGCTTATTACTAAAATTTTTCCACCAGGTTTTAATATTTTTGAAGCATTTATAATTCCATAAATCAATTCTGAAATTTCTTTATTTACAAAAATTCTTAGAGCTTGAAAGGTTTTGGTGCTAGGATTTATCTTATTTTTAAAAATTTTTTTTTTACTTTTTTCAATAATATTAACTAGTTCATTTACTTTTGTTATTTTTTTATTAATTCTAGAGTTGACAATATTTTTGGCAATTTTTGATGCTTCTTTTTCTTCACCTAAAATTTTTATAATAGATTTTAGTTTTTCTTGGCTAAAATTATTAATTACTTCCTCAGCAGATATAGTTGATAGCCCCATTGTCATATCAATTTTATCTTTGGAATAAAAAGAGAAGCCTCTTTTTAAGTTTTTTAATTGCATAGATGATAATCCTAAATCAAAAATTACTGTTTCAGCAATTCCGTCTTTAATTACGGTACTAATTTCACTGAATTTTTTATTGTGAAAAAAAAATCTCTTAGGGTATTTTTTTTTTAGTTTCTTACTAAAATCTATGACATTCTCATCTCGATCAAATGCAATAACTTTTGTTTTGGAAAATTTTAATAGTTTTTCTGAGTATCCGCCAGCTCCAAAAGTACAATCAATAAATAAACCGTTATTTTTCGGAGAGCAAATTTTAATTACTTCATTCAACATCACCGGAAAATGAGGAGAGTCCGGTGATGAAATTGAATTGATCATAATATAATATTTTGATCATCAAAATTTTTGTTTTCTTAAAAAAGCAGGAATTTCAAAATCTTCTTCGTCATTACTTTCCTGATCAAAAAGTTTGTCTGAACTTAAATCCTCATTTTCCTCATTTTTAGTTTCACTTTCATTAGAAAATAATTGAGGAGTATATTCCTCATCAGCATTGTTAGTTTCTAAATTGGTTTCTAGATTTTCATTTTCTTTAGACAAAATATTTTCACTTTGAGTCTCTATGTAGGATGCGTTTTCAATGGAAACTCCATCAGGTATGTTTTCATCTATGGTTTCTGATTGAATACTGTTATCGGCAAAGTGTGGAACATTGAATTCTTTTGTATTAAGAATCGCCTCCTCTTCTTGTTCTTTTACCTCATATTTTTCATCAAGTTTAAGCGCTGTTGCACCATCAATTGAACCAAAAGTGTTAGTATCAATTTTTGTTTGTTGAGAGAACAATCCTTCAGAATAGCCTGTATTTCTATTTTGTATTCTTGAAACCATATTTAATACTGTGTTTCCTGGTTTATCACCATCAAGTGCAGTGGCAACTATAGAAACTCTCATTTTGCCCTCCATAGTTTCATCTTTAATTGCTCCAAAAATTATCTCGGCCTCTGGATCAACTTCAGCTCTGATTTTTTGAACTGTTTGATCTACCTCAAACAAAGTTAAATCTTTGCCTCCAGTTATGTTGATTAAAAGTCCTTTAGCTCCTTTTAATGAGTAATCATCAATCAAAGGGTTATTCAAAGCCATCTCGGTTGCGGCCTTAGCTCTATTTTCTCCATCTGCTTCTCCCGTTCCCATCATAGCTTTGCCCATTGAACTCATCACGGTTTCAACATCTGCAAAGTCAAGATTTATCATGCCTGGCCTTACCATTAAATCTGTTACACTTTGAACTCCATGTTTAAGAACATCATTTGAAAGACTAAAAGAATCTTCAAAAGTTGTACTCTCATTAGCAATTTTAAAAAGATTCTGATTAGGCACCACAATTGTTGTGTCTAAATGTTTTTTTAATTCTTCCAGACCTTGTAATGCTCTTCTCATTCTTTTAGGGCCCTCATAAGAAAAAGGTAATGTTGTTACTCCAACAGTAAGTATATTTAATTCTTTCGCAGCTTTAGCAATTACGTGTGATGCACCAGTCCCAGTTCCTCCACCCATTCCTGAAGTGATAAAAACCATATTGCTCCCCTGAATATAACTTACTATTTCGTTTAATGACTCATCTGCAGCTGCCTGGCCAATATTATGTTTGGCTCCAGCTCCAAGTCCTTTAGTTAAGTTCATACCAATTTGAATTTTAGCGTGAGCCTTGCTCATTTTTAGATCTTGAGCATCAGTATTTACTGCAACAAACTCGACTCCTTCCATTCCTGCCTCTATCATTGCATTAATTGCATTCCCTCCTGCTCCACCTACTCCTAAAACTAAAATTCTAGGCTTTAATTCCTTAAGTTCTCCTCCTCCAATATTTATACTCATGATT
>MDSZ01204171.1_pt1 | contig 30157 bp, 42 predicted proteins | sample 811201 | NCBI WGS metagenome assembly MDSZ01 (sample SAMN05326647, study PRJNA326480) | marine metagenome | isolation source: seawater | place: Indian Ocean: North | collected 2010 | reverse complement strand
TTAGATTAGGTTTAAACTCTTCTCCAGCATTAACCGGATCAGAAAACTCTTCTTTAGCTTTCTTAGCAGCTTTTCTGATTGTTTTATTCTTTGCTTTTCTTGGCATATTTTTTTCCTCTATTTTATTTATAAAAGATATGTGCTTCAATTTGAACTAATCTTTCTAGGTGATCGGCCCAATATGGATATATATAATCCGCATGATAATATAAAGCACCATCTGTTATATCAAGTATATCATTCTGTAATACTAAGTCTGCTACTCTAATTGATTCTAACCACGTAACAGAATCTTTAGGGTCGTCGGATTTACCATCGCAAAACCAACTAAACTGGCATTGTCCTCTAACTGGAACCATTACGCCTCTCCAAGACTCTCTCCATTGTTTTGTTTGATATACTACATCACATATTTCATTTGGAAATTGTAAATCATCTACCCTATTCATAGTCACATTAGCCACGGCTAATTTACCTGAGAAAGGTTGATTACCAGCTTCGAAATAAATGTTTTGTGCTAAACAATATCTTCCGCCGTTTGCGTCGTATCCCCATGCTTTATTTGCAACTAATACTAGGGCAATAAAAACTAATACTCCACATGTTATATCAAACCATTTTCTATCTTTTTTCATATCGTCTCCTAAACTACATAATTAATCTTATGTGAGTTTGTCACTGTTGTCAATATTCCATTTGAATCATAAACCGTAACAGTGTAAACGGTCTGATCCACTTTCTTCTTTCCGTCCTCGGAGGCGTACACTCTATCAACACTATATTTTTTAATATAGGTTTGAGCTATACCATTAACAGCGGTTATCTCCACGGTAGTATAGTCATTCCAAAGGTATTAAGCAATGCTTCGATAACAATAAGAACTAGAAATCCTACTCCTAATTGCCATACCCACCATTGCCATCCTTCTAGACTATCAGCCCATTTACGAAGTTTACTGTTTTCAGCCTTATCATATAAGCCTGATTTTCTTCCTATCTTCTCAGCCCAATAAGATGGACTAACAAAATTCTTTAAAGCTTTTAGAAATTTTACCATTGATTGTGTCTTGGATCTGTTTGTTGTTTTATTAATTCTTTTCTACGTTGTTCTTCCCAATATAAAGATCTTACGAAAGCTCCTAATTCTTTATCGTTCGGGTACGCTAAAATCATTGCTTCTAATTTACTATAGTCTATCATGATAGTGCCCATATTGTTGCTATTACTACGAATATTACTAGCCATTGTTCTACTTCCATATTTAACCTTTTAACCTTGGTGACCTTGGTGGAGCTGATAGGAATCGAACCTACGACCTACTGGATGCAAACCAGTCGCTCTCCCTACTGAGCTACAGCCCCTGCACCTCACCTCGGACCAGGCCTCCATTTTATTTTATTCCATATAGCTTTCAATAATGAATATGAACTATATAGTATAATAAACCAGAGTCCTAAATTAATTAGAAGCCCTATTGAATTAAGAGGGAACCAAAAGAATTCTGTCATGCTTTCACCCTCTTTTTAAGCGTTTCAATTTCCGCTTCTTGTCTCTTATTAGGCTCTTTAACTTTTTCTAAAGTTTCAAGAGCCACCCTTCTTCTATTTTCTAGATTTTTCTTTCGCCATGCTCTCATATATTATTCCTGAAAACGAACTCAATTGCACGTTCTGCTTCTTTATTTATCGGCCTTTTTAAGTACCAATTTCCTGTTTCTGAATCTAAATCTCTAATAAGAAATTCGATTTCTTTAGCCGTTATTGGGTATCCTTTATTGATTGCATTACCCGCAATAGATACCATAAGTTGATACATAGCATAGTACCAACCTTCGGTTAAACCTTTATATTCTTCTACTTTCTTTTTGTTAACAAAAGGACAATCTTTATAGCCTGTCCAAGTTATATCTGTATTAGTCAATTGACCTTTACGATGTTCCATTAATCCTTTCTTAATGGCATCTGGAAGTCTATCGTAAAAGCTCTCAGATGGTAAGACGTATTTGTGTCGTACCATGATTTCATCTGGGTCCATAACATCTCCATCATGGGAGAAGATGAAGTTGAAACTGTTTCTATATCTTGAGGGAACGTAATACATACGTGAGAGGTCTTTTGTTTGGGCATCTGCGATGTCTCCTATTTCTTTATTTAAAGCGTACCAAAAAGGCTTTATTTCATCTTTATCTATCCACTTGGTCAATGGAAATACTAATCTAAACTTTGGATGTTCTTTAGTAGAACTAGCAGTTGAATAACATATGTACTTATACTTTTCGTATTTCTTTTCAATGTCTGCTATATCACCTTCGAAATCATCTACATCAATAATACCAAAGCCACCCCAACTAACTACATTATCGTTAGCACGAGTAGTGTTAGGTAAATAAACTGCTGGACTTATAAGCGGCGCTTCCTTTTTAGTAGAATATTTTGTAGCTTTGGATAATCTAACAAGAACAGATTCAAAATGCTCGAATGAGTCATAATCCATTCTCTTTATAGTCGTATTATCAAATACGTTATCAAATATTGTTAGTGAGATCCCCATGGTTTCCTTTGTGCGAAGGTGGTGTCCATCCTTCAGGTTTACTTAAGTCAGGCAATCCTAATGGATTAGGCCTAGACTTTTTGACACCTACTTCTTTATTCATATTAGCTTTATGTATTTCATCCCAAGCTTGATCAGGATCTACATCAAACGCTAATAGAGTTCCAATTGCTACAACACATATATCAATAAGTCCATCTACAATTTCTTCTGGATCTTGTTCAGCAAATGCTAAAAGTGTTTCCTCGAATTCTTCTTCTATGAAGTCGAGCCTAAATGCCATAAAGTCTTTAAGCTTATCTTTATTAGCTGGATCTTCGACCCACTTGCGTACGCCGTATTTCTCTTGCATTTCTGCAATATCTTGGACCCATTTAGATCTTATTTTCATCCGGTTATAATTCCTTTCGGTGGTGTAGTGATTCCAGATCTTGCTTGTATGAATTGATCTACAAGATCTTCCATTGGTTCAACCATAAACATAACATCTTGTTTTCTTACGTTTAAACCTTTATTTGCTTTTGTATAAGGCATCCACGGCATAAAGCCTATTTTGCCTTCCCCTGCTGGTATCATCACAATTGCATCTTTAACAGTATAGTTGTCTTTAGATGAATTTGTGATTTCAGCTATAATCTCCTCGCCGGAGACTAGTCTCATTAGTTTTATATTTTTATTACTCATTTTTTTCCCTTGTGTATATTATACCACAGTTTTTATTAAATGTAAACCATTAATTAAAAAACATATCTAGAGTCATTTGTTGTTCTGACGTCCAGCCAACTGCTTTTAATATAGGTTCAATTGCATCTATAAACGCTTTTTCAAATTGTAATTCGAAATCGATATATGGATCCAATTTCAATTCTTTAGGAAGGAAGTCTCGAAACGCGATAACATTCTCGCCTAAAGGATTATTCTTTTTAAGATAAAGATATTTAATCTTATCCCCGTTGTTAATTAATTCATATGTTTTGTCTAATTGGTTTTTACTTAATTCTTTATTGTATAGCAAGCTGCCACGCACGTGTATAGGCGTGCCTTTACTATATGGCTTATTACCTGCTTGATGCCACTTGCGAATATCGGTTACGCCTCTTGGAAAGGCTATTTCGTGAGCGGGCAGTGTTTTGAAGTATTCTTTAAATTGATCGATTGCAGTTTGAACTGCCTTTTCGTCTTGAGATACAATGATCTTAAACATTTGTTTTAGTGCGTCACGACAAGGCTCGGGAGTAGAAGATTTAATAGCTTCAATACCCATGATCTTTAGCTTAGGCGTTTTATATCTTACACCTTCGTTGTCGAATACATTAAGGACATATCGCTTTTTAGCTGTCCATATGCCACGATCGGCTATGACTTCACGCTTCATAACCATTTTATTTACAGTACCACCCATACGATCAAAGAGATCTTTATATGCTTTATCAATAGCATCTTCAAGGTTTAAGGCGGCTTTATCCAAGAATTCTACAGGATCCTGAGCGTTAGTTGCTACAACTAATGGATCCATATTGACATATAAAGAATCAGTATCGATAGCTATAACATAGTCTTCGTTATCCGTTTTAAGAATCTTATTAAGATATTCGTTAAGAGCTAGTTCAGCCCAGCGAATAGACAATTGACCTGTAAGTGTAATAGCTTCGGCGATACGTTGATCAAAGAACCTAAAGAATCTATTACCCATTGCGCCATAAAGAGAATTAAGTAATAGCTTAATAGTCATTTGTTCGTTTTCAAAGTGCGCTATATCACGCTCGATACGATATATTTCTTGTTTGTTTTCAGAATCTACAGATTGTAATTCACGCTTGGATTCAAGCATTTGATTCTTAACTCGAACACGATCAGCATACATATTTGCTACAATCTTAGGCATTACACCTGGAGTTTCGATATTAAAATATTGGCCTGAAGCTGTAACGGCTTTACCTTTGTTATCGACAACATCCGGAGTATTGAGAATCTTATCTACATCTAACGATGCAAATTCACCGTCGGCTAATGTTTCGGGTGACATATTATATTGCATAATGATAGATGGATATAGAGAATTAAGATCGAAGCTTACTACGTTCTTATGCATTCCAATATGAGGTTCTTTAACGTAACCACCTGGATATGCAGTTTTGTTTTGATTCTTTGGAAGCGGAATTGCTATTTTATTTTCGAAGCAATCACGATAGATTAGAGTATCCCATATAGCGGTTGTGCCTAATGTGTCCATATAGTTTACGCCACCACGATAAGCCATTGTTAGAACTAAAGTAATAAGTCCTAGCTTATCTTCCATACGATCGACTAGTTCAACGTCCTTAATATTATAATCAATAAACTTTTGATAGTCTTTAAGATAAAGAGTATGTAAGTCTTTATGTTCATCGTACGATAGCTTTTGTTCGTTTAGAACTACGTGCGATATATGATTAAGTGAATATGATTCTTGTGGACCGTATTGGTACGAAAACTTTTTAAAGATTTCCATGTAATCTAAATGTTCGATGCCATCTAGATGATAAGATACTCTAGAAGCTTTACCGCGTTGATCGTCTGGAGTGACCATTCCCCATGGAGAAAGCTTGTGTGTTTCATCTGGCATTAATCGATTAATACGATTTACCAGATATGGAATATCAAAGTATCGGGTGTTCCAACCTGTAATAATGTCAGGAGTATGTGAAGGCGTAGACCAATGTGTTATGAAATGTTTAAGGAGCTCAGTCTCGTTATCACATTTTTTATAGACCACCCGATTGTCTTTCATAATCGATTTACTTACATCATAATTACCACGGCCCCAGACATAGTAAGTATTATCGATATTATTTTTAATTGTAATGGCGGTTATTTCCTTAAGCGCATCGTTAGGCTCAGGAAACCCGTCGTCGGATGCTACCTCGATATCGATCGAAGTAACGTTGATTTTAGATCTATCAAATTCAATAGATCCAGGAAATTGTTCGTTTATGAAGGCAAAGGTGTGTCTAAGATTACCGTAGATATTTCTTCCGGCTACCTTAGAGTTTTCATCGACCCACTTCTTGGCTTCGCGCATGCCTTCGAATTTAAGTGGCGCGACTTGTTTTCCATCTAGTGATTTCCACGTGCCCTTAGGGGAGGTCACGAATAAAGTAGGTTTGAATTTAATTTTTCGCTGGACGCGATTACCGTTTTCAATGCCACGATAAAGTAGCATTTGTCCATAACGAGATACATTTGTGTAAAATTTCATAACTATACTATTATACCACAGTTTCAATCAAATGTAAACCCCTTTTTTCAAAGGGGCTTACGAGTTCTAATTTAATCCGGCTAAGAACATTAAGGCTGGTGCTATTCCTATTGTAAAGAATAATACAGCGAATAATTCGAATCCGGATCTTATAGATTGTTTGTGCTTTCTTATGTAGCCCATATCAATCTCCCAGTAAATAAGTTAAACTTGTCTACTGAGTTTTCGCTAATTGGTCTTATTTACTATAAGACTTCTTTGTTGATGCCCCAGCAGATCCGATTTTGATCTCCCTAGGTCTCTTCTCTTCAGGCAGTTCAACTCTAGCATACACTACAAGTATTCCGTCCTGAAAGTCAGCACCATCTACTACTACAAATTCTGAGAGGCGGAAGCTTTTCTCAAATTTGCGGGATGAAATCCCTTTATAAGCGAAATCACGATCATCATCAGGCATCTCACCCTTGATTCTTAATATCCCATCCTTAACCTCGACCGAGACATCTTCTTTCTTGAAACCAGCCAAAGCTAGTTCAATGAGAAATTTTTCCTCATCGATTTTCACAACATTGTGAGGGGGGTAGTTATCAGAACCAGATCTTGCAGAATTATGAATTCTTTCTAGATCTTCAAAGAGGCTATCGAAGCCTACAAATAACGAACGCGGTACGTTCAAAGTATTTCTTACCATTTTATTTTCCTCCTATTAAATAGCAAGGTTATTTGGAACCCACACCCGTGGCATTCCTCAGATAGTATTTATACGAGTTAATCTTCTGATTTAGAAGAATTACCAATATTATACTTAGGACATAGCTCCCACATATGTTTATCTTTATAAGGTATTACCTTAATCTGACGTAGTGGTGCTATCTCCTTCGCCATATCAGGATTTAGTATTGATACTAATCCCCAATCGGCTAACAACGTAGCAATTGTATTCCTACGCTGAATATCGTTTTCTACTAGATTACTTGGTTTACCATCTAGTAAAAATAATTCTTTAAAATGTACGATGAAATATCTGCCTTGTTTATGCAGTATATGACATGATTGGAATAGCTTGTTGTCTTTCCTAGAAGCTACTCCGATACGTGTAAGGGTTTCCCTGACCTTTAGAAAATCGTCAGGCTCGTTTAATGTTATTTCCAGCATATCTGCCGGAACCCAGTTATTGATTGGTTGACTTTGTTCTTCCACCTTTATAAATCCTTCTTTTCAATTCTTCAATTTGATTATTATCTAATAATGATAAAACGGATTTAGCTTTTTCATTGCTATACCCATAATATTCTTTTATTACTTCAAGATTGTCTATCTCACTTGCCTTAAGCCATTTAGACCATCTGTTTCTTTTCTTAATTATATTTATAAAAAAATCAAACTGAAGACGACCATCTAGGTGCCCGTTTACGTTCATTTCATTAGCATAAAGTACAGTATCTGGAAAGTATGATAAAGCTCTATTCGTTAGAAAGGGCTTATACTCTGCCTCTGTTAAATCATCTACTATAAGATTCTTTTTACTTACATTAATGGCTTTCAAGAAGTCGAACGGGTTCATTTAGACTGGCCTCATAATTATTTCTTATTCTTTCAACATCCCAGCTGTCTGTAGCCTTATGTTGATTCACTACTTTACCGTCTTCGTATACCCACAATCGTTTCGGACCTTCTTTACCGCCTTCATAGTAAGTTTTAAATACATGTATTTCTACACTCATTTAAACTTGACTCCTGCCATAATTTCAGTTAAACACGCTACCAAATTTAGCTCGTGATCTGCTACAAAGGAATCTTTGTATTGATAATCAGCTAAGATTAGCACCAATTGCGGTATCGACTTTGGATCGACATATTCGTTCATTGAGTCGTATATCTTTCTAAATAAAGATGCTGGCTCTTGATCTATATTGTCGGCAACCCATTGTCGCATACCTTTAAAATTCTTCTGCTTTAAATCCTTCATTAAGGATTCTAGACTTATATCAGAAATTTGAACAAGTATACCTGTATCTATACTTCCATTAGTCCCATAACGTTGAAGTTCGTTGATGACCCTTCGCCAATCAGGCATATGTTTCATCATAAGTTCTGATAGTACTTCCATATCGAACTTGACGTTTTCTTGTGATAACATGTCCATAAGCCTAGCCATCATAACTGAAGCTAGTCTTTGTTTATCATGTTTAGGGATAGTAAAATCAATAACAGAACAACGGGAATGCAGTGGTTCTATAATCCTATTCTTGAAATTACATGTAAGTATAAACCTGCAGTTCTTAGAAAATTCTTCGATAAATGCTCTAAGAGCAGGTTGAGTTGATTGTGGATTAAGGTAATCAGCCTCATCGAGAATAACTACCTTATATCCACCTTGTAAAGATACGCTTGATGCGAACTGTTTAATCTTAGTTCTCAATGTATCTATATTACCCTCTTCTGATCCGTTGATCATGAGGGAGTCTAAACCTAGTTCATCACAAAGTGCTTTCGCGACAGTTGTTTTACCGAGACCGGGAGATCCCGTGAATAGCATATTGTGAAGTTCACCTCCGTTAACAATATCTATAAAAGTTGATTTGATGTCTGCTGGTAAAACGCAGTCTTCGATCGTTCTAGGTCTATACTTTTCTACCCATAGAAATTCACTCACCTAATACCTCCCAACCGAGTACGGTACTAAGACGAAAGCTTCTCCAAGCATCTTTATCGAGAGACCATACAGCAAAATGCTCCATTCCATCTGGAGTAAATTGAATATCTGATGTGACTCCGTTAGCTTCGAGAACTACGGGATTTAATGTACATGGCATAACTCTTACTTCTTCAGAGTTAACCTTTTGAAATGTTACTGTGACTGTGCCTTTTGTTAGAGCGGCATATAACTCTCGTGCTTCACTAATTTCCATAATATATCCTTAAATGTGTGGGTGGGGCGCTACCCCACCTTTAAGCTATGAGTCGTCAGAATCAGAATCTGAATCTGCTTCAGGCACTACGCCTTCAGGAGCCGGCTCGTCTTTAGGTGCGTTAGCATTAACAAATGCTACAAACCTTTCTCTCAATCCTCCAACGGATGAAAGTTCAGGACCTTCAAAACCACCACGTCTAGAACAGATGTCAATGATCTGTACAGCAGTCGCAATGTCTTGAAGAGATAATCCTGGAGCTTGGCCCTGCTCAGTATTTACTACTTCTTCAGTCATTTTATTCTCCTTGCAAGTAGACTATATTCGGTGACCCAACCATTGGCATCACCCCTATATCCCCATAATCATTAAATGATATATGTGAATTCTTTCTCTGTATATATTTATACATGAAACTCCGACGCTTTTTCTAAAGCGATAAAATAATTTACTGGAAAACTTGTGTTTTGCCAGTTTGAGATTAGTTGTTTCGAAATCGTTACAAAATAATCTCCAGGTAAAAGCTTAAGATTTGGAATGTGAAATACAAAGCTAAACTTGTTTTTACAAGCATTAGAAGGATCTATTGCTAATTCAAACGTGTTTGCTGTACTATCTTTCTCATCAAAAACTTTTGACGTTACTACACCATCTTCACCATTAATCTCTAGATCACTGTGACCTAACACGCTAGCCGCACGTTTAATTTGATCTAACTGATCTTGAGATAGATTCAATGATAGTTCGTAGTCTGGTTGATTAATATCCTTTTGAGGATACGTAAGAATATCTTTAGATGAATACGCGTATCTTACACGGGCATTTCCACACATAATATCTAGGTCAGTCTGTCCGAATACTATATCGGGATCATCAACTAATCCGTATGCTGATAAAAATTCATTTAAATCGTATATCCCTACCTCCGTACTAAAAGTGTCGTTGATTTCTGCTACAGCCATTATATTCTTGGCTTCAGATATTGTTTTAAGGGTTTCACCTGGCTCGATCAATATATTTGGATTAATCGAGGAGAAGTTTTTCAATACTTCTATTGTACTATTACTTAGTTTCATTATTTTCCTCGTCATGAATAGATAAAGCGATTATCGCATAGTGCAATACCTTCATGAGATCTTTCCTGTGATCTTCGGGCAATCCTTTACGTCCGTACCTCTGTGCGTACTTCAATATATTACCAATTGCAAAACCTATACCATGTCCGCAATCAACAATGAATTCAGTAGACTGAAATTTGTTTTTACTATAGTGCGAATCATAGGTCTTATCTATGTATTCGGCGAGCTCTTTGCAGAGCTCACCTTCGTTAAATTTATAATTTATCATTATAAGTCTCGTTAGCTAGATCTTCAGGATCGACTTCGTCTGTAGATGTATTCATCTCTACACCTGAATCGACCTTAGTATAAAGATCTAGGAAAGCTTCGATCGTATCATCGTCGAATCTATTTAAGCAAAGCTGAATAGACTTCATTTTATCACCGAAGATAGAGAAGGTTTGAACAATGTGGCATAGCCTTCTTGTTGAAACAACTTCATCAACACCATCATCGTAGAAAGTTTTACGAATGATGTCAGCCCAATCTACTAGCTTAGTAGTAAATTCAGTATCGCTAACACCATACTTATCAAAGTGCTTATTAAGAATTTTCTTCTCAATAGCTGGCGAAGCGAATTTTTGATCAACTGAGATCGTAAACCTTTCAAGGAAAGCTTCATCAATAATCGAAGCGGCTGTAAACCTACCGTCTTCAGAACCTTTACCTTTAGTATTAGCCGTAGCTATTACATTAAAGCCTTTAGCTGGTTTAACAATCTCACCAGTCTTTTTAACTAGAACTGGCTTACCTTCAAGAATACCTTGAAGACACATGATCTTGTTAGTAGCTCTATCGATCTCGTCAAGAAGAAGGATTGCTCCGTTCTCCATTGCTTTAAGAACTGGACCTTTAGCGAAAACTGTTTCGCCGTTAACCAATCTAAATCCACCGATCAAATCATCTTCATCCGTTTCAGGATTGATTTGAACTCTGATGAATTCTCTACCGATCTTAGCGGCAGCTTGTTCTACCATAAATGTTTTACCATTTCCAGATAGACCAGAAACGTAAACCGGATAGAACATTTCAGATTTCATAACTTTAACCATATCGGTATAAGCTCCCCATGGAACAAAAGTTGGATCAGCTTCAGCAAAGTTCCTATCGGCATTAACTACCGAAGCTGGTGCCATTGCTACAGCTGAATTTGTTTGGGGAACGATTTGAGACCTAAGAGGTTCAATGTACGAAGCAAAATTGTAAGTACCAATTTTAACTCGGTGTTCTGCTTGAACCAAAGGATCAAAGTCCTTTCCGGTATATCCCATTTCTTTAGCGACATCCATTATGACCGCTTTCTTGAACTCAACAGAATCTGGGAACCTTTTTGCAAGCTCCTTCAGGATTATCTGGGTTGAGGTTTTTAGCTCTTCAAATGATTTCATAATATAACTCCTTAATCAACTTTTTATCATTTATACTGTCTATTATACCACAAGTAATCGAGGAAGTAAACAGTTTTTTTCACTTTTTTTCACTTTTTTTTATGCTACTGCTCTACCAAAGTTAGTTAGTAAGACTTTATTCTTTTTCTTACTGTTTGCTGACTTCTTAAAAGCAGACCTTATTTTTGCAGTCGAAGCATCTTCTTCCACTTCAAAACCATCATCACTAGCTTCAAGTGATTTACCACTTTTAACTAGATAGAATTCGTTGTATCCTAGGACATTAGTTCTAGTGACACATTTGTACTTTCTATATTCTTTATTGATAGACTTATTATCGTAATTATAAGAATCTTCAATTTGTCTAACTTTAGATTGGAAATCATAAGGGTTAGCTCCAATAAAGAAACCAAGAGTTGTACAACCATATCTCTTATTAATATTCTCTAGAAGAGATGTAGTCATACCTACACCAGTACCTTTACAGCTCACCCATTTGTTTTCAATTAAAAGTTGAACTGAATTTCCGTAGCTAGTGCTTGTTTGCTTACCAGCAAGAGTTCCATCTCTATGGGCATATGTGCTATTAGTATCACCGTCAGATAAAACAATCAGGTTCATTTTATCGATGCCGTGCTTAGCTCTAAACTTCTTAATAAGCTTATGAGTGACCATAAGAGAAGTATTTAGAGGAGTAGATCCTAGTACTTCGTACTGAGAATCAACTGCATTATAATCAAAGTATCCTACTTCACTATAATCTCCAGTCCATGTGTTTGAACAAGAAGAATAAGCTCTGTACTTCATGTATAACTCTTTAAGAGCTCGATTATAATCAGAAGACTTAAGAGAAGAACTTAACAATTGAGGCATTCTTAACTGGTCGAATTGAACTGATCCATCTCTTCTGAATTTGTCTTTCTCTCTGCCACCTGTTGTAAAACCATACACATCAAAAGGTATAGCAGTCATTTTGCAAAATGCAGCTAGGTGGAATATCTGATCAATCACTGCATATAGCGTATCGTACATAGATCCTGAAAGATCAACAAGCATGATCATTCCGTGGTTCTTTGCATCTGCTAAATGTGTGACTCTAGCAAAGATGTCTTCGTTATACTTATAAGCATGAATCTTATTCATGTCTAAAGTACCAGACTTAGCTGTTTGAGCTCTTTGCCATTGGAAAGCTGCCTTTCTCATTTCAAATTCTTTAACTGCATAATAAGAAGCTTTCTTAACTTTAGCTACATATTCATCGAATCCATCTAGAATACCGATATCGTGTTGAGAATAAGAATGATCTTTGTCCATGCTAAATGGATTGCCGTCGTAATCTCTATATTCAGATCTCACTTTAGCTCTATCTGCTGAAAGCTCTGAATAAGGAATTACGATGTCATCTAGATCTTCCTTATCTGCTTCAAATCTCATGATTATAGGATTTCTTTTTTCCCAATCTTGAGGGTTTGCTTTTTCTCTCTCATATTCCTTAGAAGCTGAATCCGTAACTGACTCTTCGATATCAGATTGTTCAGGAACTGGAACATATGAAGTAGATTCACCTTCACCTTTCTCTACTGGAGTTTCTTCTTCTTCACTGTCACTTGAACCGGAATCTTTACCTTCCGCTTCTTCGGATGATTCATCATCACCGTCTTCGTCTGTTGGCTTCTGTCCAATTGTTTCTTCTTCTTGGACTTGTCCTTCAGTGTCAGGCGTTTCATAGTCGTCGTGTCCTTGTGGTCCTTCTTCTGATTCACCAGATTCATCTTGGTATTCTACACCTTCAGGTAATTCTGGTGGAGGTGTTAATAGTTCTTCTTGATTCTCTTGAGTATATATCAATATGTCTCTAGCTAATTCAACTACCTCTTCAAAGGTTTCTGTTGTCATAGCCCTATCCATAAAGACTTGTTCCTCATCATTAAAAGGAACCTCGATAGCAGGTCCAAGCTTAGCTTTAAGATTGATCTTATCAATAAGCTTTACTTCTTTAAAATCATCAGTAGTATAATCTGTAGCATCGCCGAAGAAACCATCTTCAACAAGATTAACATATCCTCTTCTCATCGGAGCGACGATTCCAGGATAATCTCTTTTAATGAATCTCTCTATACGTGCGTCTTCCGTCACGTTAATATAAGATCTTGGGGCACCTGTAATTTTCTTATCTGATTCGTGCCATCCATCTTCAGGCGTATATAACGCGTGTCCTACCTCGTGACCTACAAATAGATCATTAGTATCTTTAGATAGATCAGCCCACATAGGAAGACCTAAGATTCGATTTCTAACATCGAACCAAGCGGTCTTATAGTTTCCATATTGGATATCTATATTCTCTTTTGCGAGTAGTTTTGCTATAGTAGTTGAGTGCATATCTATCCTTATCCGTGCGGTCCAGGTCTATCCATTGCAGCTTGAAACAAATCATCTGCTATAAGATCAATGAGTGCGTCTCGCGCTTTGTCATTATCAGCTAGAGGACCTACTAGGAACTGTGTACCTTTACCTCTTTGGATTAGCTGTCTAGACACTGCGGAGAAAGCCATATCTGCTACCTTAGCAGCTGCATCGTCGATCGCTTGATCTGCGATTAAATCTGTTGAAAAATGTGACATATTAAACTCCTTAATTTTTAATTTATACTGCTATTATACCACAGTAAAAAGCAAATGTAAACCTTTTTTTTCACTTTTTTTCAATTATTTTCACTAGGCACATATAGAAATACTGCCTGGAGAGCGCCTGGAACGTCCTAGGAGCGCTGAAAAAAGTTTTAATAGCATCACTGCCGGTCAATTTTAATATGGTGCCTGAGGACGGATTCGAACCGTCATGATTTTTCAATCGAGGGATTTTAAGTCCCTTGTGTCTACCAATTCCACCACTCAGGCTTTCTTTGGTCTCTCTGATAGGACTTGAACCTATAACCTTCAGCTTATAAGACTGATGCTCTAACCTGTTGAGCCACAGAGAGAAAGTGGCCTCCCCGATAGGATTCGAACCTATAACCCTCAGCTTAGAAGGCTGATGCTCTATCCATTGAGCTACGGAGAGAAAGATGGTGCTCCAGGCAGGATTCGAACCTGCATCCCTTATAGGCTTCGACCGCATTCTTTTAACCCCGCGTCTCTCTACGGTAGCGGTGAGCCAATCAGCATTACCAACCATTGACATCAATGATGTTATGCTACTGGAGCGTTGTTTATTTAACATGGAGACCATTATACACAGGTCTATAGGTATTGTACATACCTTTTTTAGATTATTTTGGAATATCAATATAACGAATATATCACTATAAACAGGAATGATCCGAATATGACTAGTGCCTGCACCGGATCTTCTTTTACTGCTTCAATGAATGTTATATCTTCTTCGGGGTCTTCTTCTGGAAAAAGCTCGAGTTGCTTCATTACCTTATCTTAGAAAAGTTCCTTTGTTTGTAGAATTCGATTTTAGATCTAAACTTATTTTCTAGTACATCGCCTTTATGAGATATGATGAAGACATTTGAATCTTTATCTAAGGTCGATAGAATCTTTGTTAGATTATCGATACCATCTATATCTAAAGAGGAATCAAATGTCTCATCCAGTACTAGTAAGTTTGTATTCGCTGAGTTTTTCATCTTGGCTATTTGACGCCAAGTAAAGAGTAGTGACAAATCAATTCTTTGTTTCTCTCCTTCGGAGAATGAAGCATAGTTAAATGTATCTCTATGTCTAGATCTAATTGTCTCATCAAAGTTTTCGTCTAAATGAAATGCGACAAAGAAATCTAGAATCTGGAGATATTGATTGATTAGTCTATTCATAACAGGAAGATATTGCTTAACGACTTTAGTTTTAATACCTGTATCTTTAAGCATTTCACCTATAACTTCATTGTATGTTCTTTCTTCGGCAAACTCAAGTTTCTTTTCTGTTATGTCTTGCTTCTCTTCTCTTAAACCACTCAACTCTGTCTTAGCTGTTTTAATATCACCGGTTTGGCTAGACAGTTGATTAATTTCCTTTTGAATCTTATCAATCTCCTTTTGTAAGAGAGAAATAGAATCATTGTTCGAGTTGATTCTTGTTTGTTTATCTCTAAGGCTATCGAGATTCTTAGTAATCTCTGTAGTTGTTGAAGATAGGACTGATAGTTTTCTTTGTAGGTCTTCCTTTTCAGCTTGAACCTCCGATGCTATGGTTTTAATGGAATCGATCTTTTCATTCTTTAAATCAGCTTCAATATCTTGATCGCATGTTGGACAAGTGTCATTGTCCTCGTAAAACTTAGCTTCTTTAACTAAGTCTTTTATCTTTGTATTTAAATTTAGATTATGAGATTTAATATTAGCAATCTTGTCCATTTGTTTAGAATAGGTTTCTTCTTCGTGCTGCATAGAAGCAGTAAGATTCTTTCCTAACTCTTTAGACTCATCAAATAAATTCTTAATCTCATCCTTATGAGTATTAATAGATTCTCTTTTCTGTTCTATCTGGTCTTTATTAATACCTTGTAGATCTTTTATGTATTTTGTCTGGCCTTGAATCTTTGTTTTAATCAAATCTAATCTATGATCTATATCTACTATTTGATCTCTTATATTAGCGTTCCTTTCTTTCAATAATTGATTCATCTTAGAAAAGATATTAATATCTAAAAGATCTTCTATAACCTCGCGCCTTGACCAAGCAGGTAGCTGCATAAAAGGAATAAAAGAAGAACTTCCAAGTACAACAATCTGGTGGAATGATTTATGATTAAGCTTAAGTATATTCTGCTCAAGAAATTTCTGATAGTCTCTTGCATTCGATGCTTGATTAATGAGATTTCCGTTTTGATATATTTCAAACTTCGTTGGCTTGATTTCGCGATGTATTTTAAAATGGGATCCTCCTACTTCAAACTCAACTTCAACACAGCATCTCTTTTTATTAATAGAATTAATTAACTGGTCTTTCTTAATGTCTCTATGAGGTTTACCGAATAGGCCGAAAGATAATGCATCGAGCAAAGTACTCTTACCGGAGCCGTTTTGACCGACGATTAACGTTGAAGGGGTTTTGTCTAATTGAATGTCTATAAACTCGTTGCCGGTGGATAGAAAATTTTTCCACCTACATGATTTAAATTGAATCATAATACCTCTAAGTTTTGAGCTTCAGTATAAAGCTCTCTTAATTTCACTTTGATGTGTTCTTTATCTAGATCTGTATCTACTGCTTCTACGTAAGAATCCAAAAGCTCAGTAGTATCTTCTAAAGACACTTTTTCATCTTCTACACTTTCACCAAGAAACTCTTCGAAGTTCTCGGCGATCTTAAGTTCGTAAGTTTCGATGTTCTGTAGTTTATCTATAAAGCGATCAAACATATAAAGATCATTTTTGTTTAATACAATAATCTTTACGAATTTCTTTTCGAACTCACTTATATCTATATCACTATAATCTTTAGTTTCGTCATCGTATACGAATTTTTTAAACATAGTAATAGGGTTACGTACGGGCGTAATGTCACGCGTGTCCGTGTCTAATATATGAAAGTATTTCGGATCATCTACGTCAGCCCATGTAAATTCCATTTGAGCTCCTAGATAATGTACATTGCCTTTAGAACTCTTAGTATGAAAATGACCTGTTAATACCATTTCGAATCTATCAAATATATCACCGTTCATACCGTGAGGATTAGGAACTCCAGGCATCATATCAAATCCTTTCAATTCTAAATGAGCACCTAATATATCTGCTTTACAAGTAGTAGCAAATTTACTATACTCTTTATAATTAGCATTGTTAATCCATGGGATAACTGCAACCCCTAGTCCATCGTAATCAAGGACTGTAGGCTTCATAACTATATTAACGTTAGAAGTAAAGTACCCTAATAGCTCCTTGAGACTACAAAGTTCATTTGTGTTTTTGAAATAAACATCATGGTTTCCGGGTATAATATCCATGGTAATGCCTGCATCACGCATAGGCTCAAGAAAATGCTTACGATTAGCATTAAGCGCTTTGAAGTTAACGAACTTTCGGTGTTCATAGTAATCTCCTAAATGTAGGATATGTTTAATGTCGTGTTCTTTTAAATAAGGAAAAAATACTTCCTCATAAAAACGTTCTTGGTATTGTAAAAAGATATCCGAGGAATTTCGAATACCACAATGTGTATCGTTTAGTATTGCAACCTTCATATTACCCCATGAAAAGTTCTAGTTTTTTCTTTTCTTTTTGTTTTTCTTCTTTGGCAAATTTCTTAATTGCTGTATCTGTATCTCTTACTTTAGATATTCTTTGTCTTAAAGTATCTACGTATTGTAGAGTTTCAGCAGCTCCACCTTCGTCCATACCCATAGCGGTGAAATCTTCTATTCCCATCTTCTCTATGAATTTGAATTTAATGTCTTGCTGTTTCTTCTCTTTAGCAATTCTTCTAATGAATGCAAAATAACATATCTGAGTAAAGTAAGAGAACGCGTTAGGTTTTCCTGTACGCGTGGCGGTTTCGATATTGTAATTATTAATTGCTCTTAAACAATTTTCTACAGCATCCATTACCATCTCTTCTCTATATGTATATCTTACAAAGTTAGGCCTATGTGATAGACCTTCGGCAATCTTAATAAAACATCTCGCAATGTAATCCGTTACTTTAGGAACGGGCTTATTTTTACTTTTAGCAACGTTAGCAGTTTTAACATATTCTACTACGGCTAGAGAAAACTCTTTATTGTTTATATAATGAGCCTTCTTTTTGGCTTTTCCTGACATAATTTATCTCCATGATAATTCCATGTTATAGTGTACTATTATACCACAGTTTTTGAAAAAAGTAAACCATTAATTTATTTTAAAAAAAGTGAAAAAAAAGGTTTACAAATACTGTTTTTTGTGGTATAATAATAGAGTGTCCTGGGAGAGAGAAGAGAGTACTAATGAATAGTCTTATTCCCATCATTATTCCCACTCATAATCTCACTTATTTCTTCTCTACTTTCTTCTACCCAACTTTCGATATCGTTCATTAGTTGTTGTTCGATATCACCTTCTGTTCTAAGCTTAGGCTTCATATTTTCTGAAGTAGCTAACCTTATATATTCTGTCTTAACATCCTCATCGATCTCAACGTGGTACATTATATTTTCTTTTGCAATCTTAAAAAGCTTTTGTGATGAAAATGGAAACCACGGAACGAAAGCCCAACCACCTATAAAATTAGATCTAACAGCAAAAGGCCTTTCTACTATATAATGATCTGTTTCTCTTTGTGATACGGCAGCTATAATTTCTTCGCCATTTAAAAGTTTGAATTGTCTTATGTTAATTTTCTGAGTGTCCATTTATATATTTATCTCAAATATTTCAAATTTGAACTTTTCTTTTGAATATATTTTAATTCTTTCACCAGCGTGATTTAAGGTGTAATTCTTTCTACTTTTCCAATGTAGATCATCAGCAATATCATATACCTTTGTATCTCTATCTGATTTTCTAAGCCCTCTTCCAATCGATTGCAATACACGAATCTGACTCTTAGAGGGCGAAGCAAATATAATATTGTGTAAGTTTCTAATATTTATACCTGTAGAAAAGGTACCAATAGAAGCTACAATAATAGCATTCTTTTCTTTCTCTGTAATAGATCTTATATTTTCTCGCGCGTCGACTGCCGTTTCCCCAGAGACATAAAATAGTTTACGATCTTTATCTACCTTTTCTCTTAATAGATCATGTAAAGGCTTTCCGTGTTTCTCTACGTAATTAAATAATATTAACGTATTACCTTCTTGGTCTATAGCTAGATTACTTATAAAGTTATTACGAGGGCCATAGCCTACTATAAAATCTAATTCTTCTTGATACGTTCTATTCTCTTTACAAAACGCATCTTGATATTTACATAGTAAAACTGATATATCTAATTGAGCTAAATCCTTTCGATCCATTAACTCTTTTGTCGTAGTGACTTTATGTACTGGACCAAATAAACCTTCTAAAACTAATTGATGTGTTTGCGTTCCGTCTAATGTACCTGTAGTTCCTATTCTATATTCAGCGTTAACGCATTTCTCCATTATAGTAGTTAAAGACTTAGCCTTAAATTGATGTGCTTCATCTCCTATAATCATTCCAAAATCTTTAAACCACTCTTTAGGTAATCTATGTATTGATTGCCAAGTACTTATAATAACTCTAGAATTTGTAATCTTCTCCTTACCGCTATATATTCTATGACATTCTTTATCAACAAAGAAACCTTTATCTTTATAAGAATAGTCTTTAAAATCCCCGTGCATTTGTTCTACTAAAGATGTTGTAGGTACTATAATTAAAATCTTCTTCTTATTAGTAGCTAAGAAATATCTTATAGCCATGTATATTATCAAACTCTTACCGGATGCCGTAGGACTTAATAATAACGATTTACGGACGTCTAGGGCGTGTTTTAAGGCACTTATTTGATATGACCTTGGTGTTATATCAGCCTTATTTACACACAGGGGCAATCCTTTTGCAATCTTTTCAGCGTTAATGTCTGATTTTTGTACGTCGAATTGAGGATTAATAGTATATCCTCTTTCAGAACAAAACTCTTCTAAGTAGTTATATAGACCAGTATATAAAGTATGAGCCCTCATATCGAACAATCTAATCTTACCATCCCATACTCTATTTCTATATGCAGGCATAAACTTATAACCCGGTACATAAAAACAAAAATGCTCTGCTAATTCCCTTTCGGTACTAGCATCACATTCTATTTTTAAAAAGGATTCGTTAACCTTATGTACTTTTAATGAGTTCATCTAATCTACGTATAGTACTATTTAAATCATAACACAAGTAATCGTTGATATACCAATATATGAATTTATTAGAGTATTCAACATCCCACCATCTTAAATCTGTTACGAAATCTCTTAATTGAGTTAAACATTGTATTTTTTGAGTAGCCCAATGATATTCTGGATGGCCATAAGTTATAACCGGAACTTCGTGCATTAAACATTCTAATCCAGATGTACTGTTATCTATAATAGCTACGCGCGTGCGCGGGAGTATATCATGTATACTTACGTATCCTTCTATTAACTGAATTCTAGGATCTTCTCTCCATTTAGCTAATGTAGGTTTAGCTTGATCTCTTACTTTCTTTAAAGTCTTATTCCAAGCTGGATGTAATTTAACAACAATAGGTTCATTTAAAGGGAGTAGTCTTTCAACTACCATTTTTAATCTATCCCAATGTCCTTTAAAAGTAAATCCGTTAACGACTTCATCATCTGGCATTTGACCTAATACTAATATATGATCTTCAACAACAGTAGGAGGTTTAACCCACTTTAATAATACATGATCATCATACTTATTAGTTCTTCTATCTATTAAGTCTGTTATCTTACTCCAATCCCAAGCTTCACGACCACCAGGATTTAAATGAGAATACATTATTTCAGGTTCATCAGGCCTTTCAAAGGCTAGAGTAGAAGAATTAGCATAACCTAAATCATCTATTGCAAAATGATCTGCTGTAGGTCCTGTCGGTTTAACAAATAAGATTTGATCGTGAATAACGTGATCACCATCATATAGATTATCTCTACAAGTGTGATTATATACCATCCATCCGTTACCGGAATATCCATGCCCTTCCTTATACCCTAATTCTTGAAACGCTTCTTCAACTAGGTTTTTAGCTTTGAGGAAATTACCAGTCCACTCAAATTTATGATCGTATATCTTATATTCCACTTGTGAATTTACGCCACTCAATCATATTCTTAATATTCTGATGACGCCATTTTATATTTTCCATTATTTCTTTTAAAGTCTCTACAATTTCTTTTTGCATAGCTATCTTAATTTGATGCTCTTGAATAACTGGATCTGCATCGTACCATTTATCTAGATCTCCTTTTAATACAGTAAGACCATTTAATGGATCAGGATCCCAGTTCTTTTCTTGTAGTTCTTCTTGAGATAGTTTACCATTATAGTGCATAAACTTATCTCTTAGAATAGGTTTAAAATCTAATTCTAATTTCTTTAATTTGAGTTTAGCTACAGAGTGTAGCTCTAAGTATTTTGAGTGTAGTTTAGCGGAATCACGAGAGGCTTCGTCTAACTTCATATCGTCTATGACGGAGTCTTTCTTCCACAATTCAAGTATATTTTCTAGATTCATAACTATATATTATACCACAGTTTAGACTAAATGTAAACTGCTTTTTAATCAAATTCAAAGTAAGTGTATTTAAATGTTATATCTGCCTGTGCATATTCTACATCAGATTGTTGTGCATCAAAAGCAACAGCAGATAATGATGTAGGGAATAATGATTGGAATTTAATTTGCTTAGAAACATTATTATGTGAAGATAAAATCATTAGTCTAGCATCGTATTTCATATCTTCACTAGCGCCTGTATTTATTATATCGTGCATCCAATTATAGATTTCAATATAGTTTTCCATGTTTTCGGTTATATTAAATCTAATAGCAAGATCTTCAAACATCATTCTATCGCCGGTCATTGCAAGATTAACACCTTTATAAGGTACTTGTACATCACCTAAAGAAATGCCAGGTAAAGAAACTGAAGTACAAAAATATTCAGTGTTTGCAAACTTAGTTGTATCTATTACTAGTTTAAATCCTACAGGACTTAAGAAGTTTTTATTAGTTGTTATCTTAGCCATCTTTTAAATCTCTATTTTGCCATTTCTCTAATAACCACTCGTGCCATCTTTCTACATATTCATCTCTATCCATTCGAGTTTGTGCTGAGATTGGGTCGTTATTTTCATCGCAATAATCTAACCACATACGAGTACAAAATGAATCAAAGTATACTTCGTTCAGGTCTTTTTCAATTTTATCTGTCATATATCTATTTATACGTAAAAAAAAGAGGGCCGAAGCCCTCTTTTAATAAGTTTGTGACAAACGGTAATTAGTCTACCATGATGTCCTTAACTTGGAAGATTCTGAAATAAGGGTTAGCTCTATCAGTACCAGTTCCGTCGGCTTCGACGAATGGGTTAGCTACCATTCCATATCTTGTTTTGAATCCAATTCTAGGTTGGAAGTCAGATTCCCCAATTGCTTTAACCATAGTTAAAGGAACGTATGGGCAATAGAACATACCAGCGTCATAAGGATTAGATCCTCTATACCCAACACAAGCGAAGTCTTCTGTAGAATAAGGATCTACATAAACTTTCATTCTTCCATTAAGTACACCAGCGAAAGTGTTTCCAGTGTCGTCAACATTCAAGCCAGTTGAAAGTGCAGGAGAGTAATCCATAACACCAGAAGCAGCTAATGCAGAAGCAACATCAGAAGAACAAAGTACAAAATTACCTTTTCCTCTTCTTGTTTCTTTAGCAATAACGTTTGCTTCACGTTCTAGTTGCATAACTAGACCTTTGAATTTCTCTGCCATCCAACGACCGTCAGAGTCAGTTTTAACATTGAAAATACCATCAACAGCCATAGATGACTGTAAAGCACCTAGCTTAGCTTTAACGTAAATTGTTCTAACAACTTCTCTGTTGATTTCCGCAAGGATTTCAGCAGAAAGAATGTTAGCTAATTCACCTTCAGCGTCAAGACCATGAATTGCTTTAAGGTCTTGTGCGAGTTCCATTGTGTACTCGGCTTTAAGTGCTCTTGATTTTGCAGTAACAGTCGATTTGTCGATTGAAAATGCCATTTCTGCAAATGCCGCACCAACACCACCAGAAGTTCCTCTTGCTTCAGCCGTAGCTGTAGGAAGACCAGTACCCAACGTGTGAGTAGTATCGTGGTCTGCGATCGTACCGTCTGTATCAGCGTCAGTAACACCTTCAAGACCAGTAGGACCAGCTTCTTGTGTGCCAGTACCAGAAAAGCCGGTATTCGCTTCATCATGTAAAGCTTCAGTACCGCCTTGAGTAGAGTACCTAGATTTCATCGCGAAGATAAGGCCAGTAGGTCCAGACATAGGTTGGACACCAGCGATATCATAAGCAATCAAATTAGGCATTGCACGTCTTACTAGAGAGATAAGAACAGGATCGAAGTTATCGATACTAGAACCAGTTGCGTTAGCAGCTGCCTCTGAAATATCGCCAAATGATCTTTGTTGTTTCTCTTCTCTAAGAGCAGTTTCTTGGTTTTCAAGAAGTCGTGCAGTCACCGCTTTTCGATATTTGTCATCGATTGCTGGAGCATCATCGTGCTCTAGAACCGGCTGCCACTTTTCGATTAAATTTTGATCTGCGTTAAACATCTCTTTTTCCCCGTATAGGCTATTAAAATTAAAAATTAATCAACCAATAATTTTTATTGATTGTGTTTACTAATGGCTCGAGTGTATGCTTGCATAGTATCGCTAACATCGCCTTCGACGACATTATCAGTACCAGCTAAAGCATCAGATTCATCAGTTGAGGTAGGAAGATCTTGTTTGAAGTAAGATTCTTTGATAGTTTTCACTTTCATTTCGAAAGTTTCAGCATCTTCGAATTCTACATCTTCAACTAGACCAGCCAACTTCTCAGCTTCAGTATCTGCTAAGCCTGAAGATTGTTGCCTTACAATGTCGGCTCTTTCGTAAGATTGAGCTCTGTTATGTAATTCAATATTATCTTCTGTGGTTTTATTGAGTTGTTCTTCCAGTTCGCTTACTTGATCAGCTAAATCGTCAATCAGGTCAGCCTTACCTTCTGGAACTTCAATATAATGTTCTTTGAATACAGATTGTAAAGATTGCATGAATTCTTCAGCGATCTCAGTTCTGAGACCTTGTTGAACTGCAACTTCATTATCTTTCATCCAATTTTCAACAACGTAGTTTAAGTAAGAATCTACTTTCTCTACGATTTCAGATTGAATGTCAGAAACTTCTGTTTCAAGGTTTTGCGCATATTCAGACTCAAGTCTATCAATCTCAGCGCCTACTTTTTGATTGTAAGCAGCTTCGAAAATAGCTCCAGCCTTATCACGGAATCCATCGGATAGTGTTGCTTCTTCAGCAACGATTAGATCTAAATCTTCCGACCAGTCTGCGGCTTCTTGCTTAGCGCTAGCATCGCTAGGCTTAGCTTTAGGATCTTTGCTCTTAGGAGCTTTATTGATCGCTTTACCAACAGAACCGTCATCTTCAGATTCGTCTAATTCCCCAACCATCTTGGCGAACAACTGTTGCGCTTCGTGCTTCTTAGCTTTCTTAAGCATATCCATAGCAGCGTTCAGTACTCCAGCCTTTGTTTTAGGCATTTCGAACTTAGGAGCAGATTCTTCGACTTCTTCCTCGTCGTCTTCCTCTTCTTCTTCGTCGTCATGCTTGGCTTCAACTACTTCTTCTACTTCCTCTTCAGCTTCTTCAGAAACTTCAGAATCGGATTGCTCTTCGACTGCTTCTTCAGCAACAACTTCTTCTGCAGAAGCTTCCACTTCTACTTCTAAAGTTTCGTCTTGAACTTGTTCCTCTTCAGAAACGCCTTCTTGGACTTTTTTTATAGATTCAGTCAAATTAGACATTTTTATCTCCTAAAGATATTTATTTAAAATTTAGAGAGGAAATTTTTGAACGCTTTTATTTCCAATTCAGGCAATGCCTTCCTTGGAGCACGTTTTATTTCAGTCTCAATTTCTTCAATTTCTTGAGGTTGAAGGATACCATTTTCCCAGATCCATTCTACGCCTTCCATAACTCCATTAACGAATGCAGATGGAGCAGACGGATCTTGAACTATATCGACAGAGGCTAACATAAAGTCATCTCTAACGTACATAGTACCCTTTTGGTTCTCAAGAGTTCCCATACCACGACTTGATACACCCAACTTAACACCACCTTCAAGTAAACCTTCAACGATTTGACCCATAGGGGTTTTCAGTATGGATGCTTTTCCAATAACATCATTTCCCTGGAATTCCAGGTTCGTGATCTTATGTGAAACCTTATCAAGGTTAACTGTCGGTCCTTCAGGATGATTTAACTCTCCAACAGCTCTACCTTGCGATACTTGCTCGTCAACATATTTTTTGACAGCTTTCTCTAAAATCTTTTTCTCGTATACACGGCCATTTCTATTTTTCTGATTGGCCTGCATAAAGACACCTTCAATATGAAGGCTCTTTTTACCGTTATTCTTTTCGATCAACACTTCTAAAGGTTGATCAACGTATTCTGATATTAATCTCATTTATTCCTCACTCGATTTTACGAGTTTTATTAAATCATTTACTGCTTCTTCAGCAGACATAATATCATCAAATTGTTCTCCGATAGTGACATTATCGACCTCTACTTCATAGGATTCCCCCTTATGAATTAGAGACACACTATTATTCCCAACTTTGTACTTTTTAATTTCAGTACGTTGAGGCTTCAAACTCTCTCTAAGGTCACTAAATAATTTATTCATCGTTAGGCTCTTCCACAGAAACTTCTTGTTCCTCTTCAGATCTGCCTAAAGTAGATGCTATTTCAATCTTCTTAGCATCTAAAGCATCGTTTAACTTCGACTTCATAAGATTATCGAAAGTCTTACCAGCTTTAACGTTATCACCATCCTTAATTTGATCAATCAATTCAGTTGTACTCATTATTTTTTTCCTCGTATATATTTATAAAAAATTAAATGTCAAGGTCCAGGTCTTCCCCGTCCTCGCTCTTTTCTGCGTCAATTTGTTTATCAATTTCAGCTATATCATCATCAGATTGACGTAAAATCTGTTTTCTAATCCATTCATTTGAAACATATTTACCTACATATTCGTCTAATGAGGTTAACATTTCAAATCTTTCACGAATCATCTCAGATTCTTTTAATTCACTGAAGTAGTTATCTTCAATAAAATCAAAAACTATCTGTTCTTTCCAATGATCCCAATCCTGTTCTGTTATAATCTTCTTAAGCAATAAGTTTGTTTTTAATGCTTGCATAAACAGATCAGAGAATCTCTTTCTTAATCTATCAATGAATTTCTTAAATTTAACTTCATCTCTAGATATTTCTGTAGATCTACCTAAACTAAATTGAGCTTCCTGTTCTAATCTATTAATAGGTACATTCAATGCTCTATATAGTTTTTTCTGGAAGTATATAATATCTTCAATAGATCCTAAATTTTCGCCTCCAGGTAAAGTTGAGATTTCAGTACCTCTTCCACCTTCTCTTCTAGGTAGGAAGAAATCTTCAAGCATAGACATATGCTTCTTATCATCTTTAATCTCACCAGTACTTCCATCGTATACTAGTTTATTTCTATATTGATTCATGATATTCTTTAGATATTCTTCTGCTTTACCTTTAGGTAAATTACCAACATCAATATAAAATATTCTACGTTCCGGAGCACGTGATATTCTGTATATAACTAGTGAATCTTCCATCATTCTTAATTGATTCACTGGTTTAATAGCTTTATGTAAGTAAGATAAGATCTTAGCTCTATTAGGATCTAACATCCCTGATGTACAATAGATTATTGAATCTGGATGTATCTTAACACCTTGATTCGCTCTTTCCATCTTATCATCTTGAAAGATAAAATACTCTTCTTGCTTAACTACTAATTTAGCGCCAGTTTTAGGATCTGTCTCTTCCTCGATTTCTTTTACTTTCCTAAGTTTGATAGGGTCAATATATCTTAATTCTTTAATACCAGCCTTAGGGTTAGCTTCATCTATAATAACGTGATATGGAAGTCTTCCATCAATATACCACTTTCTGAATATATCATGTGCATATTGATTAAAGTTAATTAACTTCAATACTTGATCAAATTCGTTACGAATAGAATCTTTAATACTATCCGATGTATCTAACTTATCTAAAATTATATCACAAGGGGCTTCATCGTGATCCCCAATAATTGTTTCATTTACAATATCTTCAATAGCTGCATCACACTCAGGTTGTGCTGCTATATCTCTATATTTTAATATTAAATCCTTTTCACCTTTAGCTTTATCGCCATCTATATCTAAATAGACGCCAAAATGCCCAGAAGTAGATATTACTCCTGCGCCATCCGCTTCGGTGTCAGGTACAAAGGAAGGTCTCTCTTTCGGAGCTTTACTCTTCCTATTGATTTCAAAACCAAAAAATTCTGCCATATTATATCCTCATATTATCCGAGGAGACTAAAAGTCTCCTCTTCAAATATATTTATACCACTTACGTAGTAGTGTCTGATTCCCAGTATTGAACTTGTAGTTCAACTGTAAATTCTTCGATTGCGTTTTCTGTATCATAGCTTAGTTCTATGGCACTTAAGTTAGTTGGCCAACAACCTCTAAGATTATAACTCTTAGAAACTGTACCATCTTTTCTTAATTGTTCAACTACAATATCAGCAGTATAGTCGTTCATATCGACTAAACCAGTATTATTGTTATGTTGATTTATACCATTCATCCAGACTTCGAACTGATTCCTGACTTTGTACTCAGAATCATTAATGATAGTGAGTGAGACAGGTTCAAAAGTTCTATCGCCAGCCATTTGAAGGTGACGACCTCTGAACATAAGGTCTATAGGTGCTATTACAGAAGACGGAATTGATGCTCCTTTACATAAGAAAGAAGTCAACTCTGTGTCAGGATCTACAAATCCAGGGAAGTTTACGATCGCCTGAAATAAATTCGGGCGAGCTCCACCACCAGTTAGTTTGGATTTAAAATCATCTATTCCTAGAATTGCCATAATATCCTCCTATTAACCTGATGTACCGGCGATTTCTGTGAAATCAACTCCGGTCCTTGTTGCTATGAAGTTTAATGTAATGAAATTAATCGATCTAGCAGGCTTGATGTATATATCAGCTACGAATTGATTAGAATCAATTACATTACCAGTATTGTTAGTTGTATCGCAAACGACTAAGAAATCCGTTAGTCCTCTACGTCCTTTTACATCTCTAAGGAAAGGTTCAACCATATTTCTGAATTGAGCTCTAGTGAATTCATCATTGAATTCGAACAATTGAGCTTTAGCAGCAGTTGAAATTGCTTTCTCTAAAGTATTGAACAATCTACGTACGTTAATTCTATCGAACGCAGAAGGTTTGCTGAGCAAGGTTTTATCTCCGAAGAGTAATGTTCCTTGACCAGGTAATGATACAATTGGGTTAACTCTTGCTTTATACAATGTATCTCTATCCGCTTTAATCGGATTGAATGCAAGTTTTGCAACACCAAGAAGTTGTCCACGGTTTACACCAGCAGGTGAGAACCATGCGTCTGCAACTCTATCGGCATTAGCACATAAGCCAGCTATATGACCACTCGCACCTATCCAACGATATACATCGTTGTATTTGTCATAGACATAAAGTGCAGTTGAATCAACAGAAGCATATGAACTAGAAGTTAATGTATCAGCAAAAGCTTTTACATCAGCCGCTGGAGTTGAAGCGTTGACTGTGTCTTCAATTGGAGGTGAAACAAAAGCCATACAATCTTTCCTTGCGTTTGCAATTGAAATAAGATCATTAGCAATAGTGTTTGCACCGTTTGCATCGGGAGCTGCAAAGAGCAGATTAACATCGACAGTTTCTGAATCTTCTAAAAGATCATAACCTGAAGCAATTTCGCCGACAGTAGGAGCATTATCATCTGTACCAGCAGTAAAGCTTTTATTCGTTACAGTTGTAACGGTTGTAAAGCTACCACCAGCGACACTTGATATTGCACTACCAGCTTCGCCTAAATTGCTGTCGTGTCCAGCCCATCTAATGTAATCAGAACCTTGATTGATAACATCTTTATAATAGTTAGATGTACCATCGTCGGCTTTAGCATCAGAACCTTGAGAAACAAATCCAAATCTCTCTAGAATTGTTCCGGCAGTTCCGGTGATAAGACCGTCTTCGTCGATTACAATAATATGCATCTCGTCGTTGCAAGACGTTTTACCCAAATTTGTAGCATAAGTCGATGTACCAGGAGCAGAATCGAACTCACCGTCGTAAGCCCAAGCAGCGTAGTTTCCAGAAGAAACTCCGGCTGTTACGTATGAAACTTTAATAGAATTTCCTAAAACACCAGGGTGTCTAGCTACAAATTCTCCGTGCTGTCCATATGTAAAGCTTACTGATTCATAGTGAGTATCATTCTTCACTAATATTCCCGTTCCTCCAGCACTTGCATTTAAATTAGTCGTTCCACAACGAACTACTTTTAATGCATTTCCATATTTCAGGAAAGATGCTGCAGTAAGAAAATATTTAGCGGTGTTGGCATCAGGTTTACCGAATTTGTCTGCTAGAATCTGTTCAGAACTAACATCGACAACTTCATCAACCGGACCCCAATTAAATGCACCTGCGAAACCACCAATACTGGTAGATACTGCAGGTACGACGTTTGTTGCGTCAATTTCCTTGACCTGAACGCCAGGTGATACTTGAAATGCCATCGCTTTATCCTCTCAAAAAGGTTTAAATTAAAAGTTAAACATGATATTTACCATAATACGGTATACTTCACTCGTATATATTTATAATTAAAATAATCCTGTGTTACGTGTATCTTCTTCAAACCACACGTTTCCTTCTCCATCACCCTCACCTTGAGGGCTATCTGTGCCATCATTAATGATTCCAAACGGAACCATATCATCTTGAATGGCCTGTAATTGCTCTTGATATAGCATATTTTTCATATCTATATCTGATATTGAACTGAATATATCCGTAGTAGTAAACCAACCGAACAATACTAAATTCATCATTAGATCATCATGGTTTGGTGGTAATGCCATAAAGGAACTACCTTTAGCTACAAATGTACTCATTTCTATAATTGTTTGAGCATCTTTAACAATTAGTTTCTTTTGTTCTATTAAATCTTTTATTGACGAACATCCTATTCTTTTAACTCTTTTAGTCATAGTTACGCCAATCGCACTTTTCTTTACTGCTGATTCTACGAACATATTTTCATATTCTAG